>OFGX01000554.1_pt1 | contig 27630 bp, 24 predicted proteins | sample 1521831 | NCBI WGS metagenome assembly OFGX01 (sample SAMEA3504080, study PRJEB24116) | mouse gut metagenome | biome: mouse gut; feature: mouse-associated habitat; material: faeces | place: Denmark | collected 2011 | reverse complement strand
CCTTTGCGGCAGCCGTGAAAATCGACTCCTTCGCCTACATGCCCGCCCAGGAGTTCGGCAACGCTTTCTCCCTGTTCATCTCCCAGAACCACGGCGCAGGGAAGCAGGACAGAGTTCGCCGGGGAATGAAGAGCGCCCTGGGGATATCCATGGCCTTCTGCGCCGCCGTATCTTTGCTGATCTTCGCGGCCGCTCCCTGGCTGATGCTGCTGTTCATCCGCCCGGAGGAGACGGAGATCATCGCCGTAGGGGTGGGGTACCTGCGCATAGAGGGCGCTTTTTACTGCGGCATCGGGATACTGTTCCTGCTGTACGGGTATTACCGGGGCATCAACAGGCCGGAGATGTCGCTTGTCCTCACTGTAATCTCTCTGGGGACGCGGGTGCTCCTGGCCTATGTCCTGGCACCGATTCCGCAGATTGGAGTGATCGGCATCTGGAGCGCCATCCCCATGGGCTGGTTCCTGGCGGACGTGACCGGAATTCTCTGCCTGAAAAAAGGCATGGTAAAAAGGACAGCCATGGGGTGACTGTCCTTTTTAGAGAAGGTATTTCTTATGGGGTATAGCAAAAAACTATATAATGTATTGGGGGTTACAAGTAATATGATACCATCGGAACCCGATTTTGCCAATTCCCAAAACTAACAAACTTGACGAAAAACAAGCTTATTTTTTGTGCATTTCGTACATTCCCCATCCCCATTTCCATTGAGCAGAGCCATTTTGAAGACAGGCGTTCGTCAAATTGGATCCGCTATGACGGAATCTTCCGGCGAGAACAGGGCCTCGAACTCTTCCCGCCCGATTTTCTCCTTTTCCAGCAGCAGTTTCGCGCAGCCGTGGAGCACACGCTCTTTCTCCAGGATGATCTCCCTGGCCCTGGCATAGCACTGGTCGATGATGGACTTCACTTCCCTGTCAATCTCCCCGGACACCTCTTCGCTGTGGGACTTGGCGTGGGCCAGGTCCCGGCCGATGAAGACCTCATCATCGTCGTCATCATAACAGATGACACCGATGTTCTCGGACATGCCGAAGCGCGTCACCATCCTGCGGGCTACCTTGGTGGCCTTCTTGATGTCGCTGGAAGCGCCGGTGGTGATGTCCTTGAAGATGACCTCCTCCGCGATCCGTCCGCCCAGGGAGACCATGATTTCCTGCAGCATCCTGCCCCTGGTCAGGAACATCTCATCCTTCTCCGGCAGCGGCATGGTGTAACCGGCAGCCCCGCCGCCGGTGGGTATGATGGACACCGTGTACACCGGCCCCACATCCGGGAGCACATGGAACAGGATGGCATGGCCGGCCTCGTGATAGGCCGTGATGCGCTTCTCCTCATCGGAGATGATGCGGCTCTTCTTCTCCGCGCCGATTCCCACCTTGACGAAAGCTTTCTTGATGTCCTCCTGGGCCACAAAGCCCTTGCCTTTCTTGGCCGCATTGATGGCCGCCTCGTTCAGCAGGTTCTCCAGGTCCGCGCCGGTGAAGCCCGCCGTGGTCTGAGCCACCTGCTTCAGGTCCACATCCTCCGCCAGGGGCTTGTTCCTGGCATGCACCTTCAGGATATCCTCCCTGCCGCTGACATCCGGCGAGCCCACCGCCACCTTCCGGTCAAAGCGTCCGGGACGCAGAATGGCGGGATCTAAGATGTCCACCCGGTTGGTGGCGGCCATGACGATGATGCCCTCATTGACGCCGAAGCCGTCCATCTCCACCAGCAGCTGGTTCAGGGTCTGCTCCCTCTCGTCGTGGCCGCCGCCCATGCCGGTGCCCCTTCGTCTGGCCACGGCGTCGATCTCGTCGATGAACACGATACAGGGAGCGTTCTTCTTGGCCTCCTCGAACAGGTCGCGGACACGGGAAGCGCCCACGCCCACGAACATTTCCACGAAATCGGAGCCGGAAATGCTGAAGAACGGCACCCCTGCCTCCCCGGCCACCGCCTTGGCCAGCAGCGTCTTGCCGGTGCCGGGCGGGCCCTCCAGCAGCACGCCCTTGGGAATCCTGGCCCCTACTTTCGTATACTTGCCGGGCTCTCTGAGGAAATCCACGATTTCCTCCAGCTCTTCCTTCTCCTCCATCAGGCCTGCCACCTGCTCGAAGGTGATATTCTTGTCCCCCATGGAAAGCCTGGCCCGGCTCTTGCCGAAGTTCATCATCTTGCCGTTGCCCGCTCCGGCATTCTGGGCATTGATCATCATGAACAGGAAGATGCCCACCGCCAGCACAATCAGCATAGGCACCAAGGTGGTCAGCACCCAGCCCTCCCTGGGCACATCCTTCACCACCGGATCGAAGCTATAGCTCCTGACCAGCTGCTCCGCCTCCACGATATCCGTCACATAGAGCTTCTTGTCTATGCCGCCTGTCAGTTCCACGTCCAGATATCCCGTGGGCATTTCGCTGTTGGGCCGCACCACCACCTCCTGGACCCGCTTCGCCTCCATGTCGGCGATGAACTGCTCCCTTGTATATTCATCATCCGAGCCGCCCAGGGAAGTCAGCACCGCCACCCCCAACAGCAGCAGCATGATGAATAGAATATATGAATTGTATCCTCTATTGTTCTGCCTCAACTTGCAAGCCTCCTATTTATACTCGCGGTCACAAAATCTGCCATGCAACATGACTCACGGCCGCCTGTCAATCCTGGTCGAACTCGATCACGCCGATATAGGGCAGGTTGCGGTATCTCTGGTCATAGTCCAGGCCGTACCCCACCACGAACTCATCCGGTATCTGGAATCCCGTGTAGTCCACGTCCACATCCACCACCCGTCTGTCAGGCTTGTCAAGCAGCGTGCACAGATGCAGGGACTTAGGGCCCCGGTTCTTGAGCATCTCCAGCAGATAGCTCAAAGTCCTGCCGCTGTCCACGATGTCCTCCACCACAAGCACGTCCTTGTCCTTGATCGGCTCATCCAGATCCTTCACGATCTTCACCACGCCCTTGGACTCGGTGCCGCCTCCATAACTGGACACCGCCATGAAATCCATAGAGACCGGCACGGTGATCCGTTTCGCGAGCTCGCACATGAAAAAGCTCCCGCCCTTCAGCACGCAGATCAGATGCACCTGCCTCCCCGCGTAATCCCTGCTGATCTGCTCCCCAATAGCCTGAATCCTTGCATCTACTTCCTCTTCCGGCAAAAGTACCCTAATGCGCTCCGACATCTTTCTCCTCCGTTTCGCTGTCCTTGCAGCCTCTGTTCCATCTTACCTGTAATATGCGCTCCGTGTCCCCGTCCACCTTAAAACGCTCACTGATCCGCCTGCCCACCAGCCACAGGATATGGCTCCCCATGGCCACCACGGGCATCCCGTCCCGAAGCTGCTTGGGTATCTTCTCCTCAATCATGTATTTCTTCAGGGTTTTGCGCACCGTATTTCCCGCCCCGTCGGATATGGTGAAAAAATCCCCTGTGATCCGGGAACGAACCACTACACATTCTTTCATTTTATCATAGTCGAACCATTTCGTACACTGATTTTTCGGAAGTTCCCAGTGTTTTTTTACAAAAAAGGCAGAAAATTCCAATTCCCCCAGCCCGCCCAGAGAACAGACAAAGGGGATCCGGAAGATTTCCTCCCCCAAGGGCACCTCCACAGGCCGTTCCTGCCACTTGGGAGCCGCTCCGCGTTCCAGCACCACCTGACCGTACTGCCGCCGGGCTGTGATTCCGAAAGGCAGCGTGACCGTGCGGTTCCCTTCCCTGGCGAACAAAGTCAGGGTGTCGCGGACATGCACCGCCGAGATGTCCTTCCCGGTGGGCGACAGTCCCTTTATCAGTTCAAACAGCATCCGCTTCTGCAGAACCCCATGAAAGCCCCGGAAAGCCGCCACATCCAGCACCCGAAGCCCCTGACTTTCCGTCTGTGCCAGGCACATCTGCAGGGCTTTTTTCGTCTGTTCCGCCAGGTAGCTTTCCGTCTCCCGCAGCTGCCTGGCTGTCTGGTCCATATGGCCGACGGCCCCCGGGGCGATCTCCTGCTCCACGTAGGGCAGGATATGGTGGCGGATGCGGTTCCTACGGTAATCGTCCCCGCTGTTGGTGCTGTCCGTGCGCCACGCCACCTTCCGCTCCCGCAGATAGGCCTCCACCTCCTCCCGCTCCAGGCAGAGGATGGGGCGGATGATGCTTGTCCCGCCCTCCGCCCGCACCGGAAGGATGCCGCCGATTCCCTTTATGCCGCTGCCCCGGAACAGATGGAACAGCATGGTCTCCGCATTGTCATTGCTGTTGTGGGCCACGGCCACTTTCCCGCCGCCCATCCGCTCCGCGGCCTGTAGGAACGCCTGATAGCGCGCCCTTCTGCCCGCGTCTTCCTCGGAACATTTCTCCTCCTTCGCCAGGCTTTTCACATCCCGCCGGGCCAAATAGAAAGGAAGCCCCATATGTCCGCACAGTTCCTCCACATACCGGGCATCCTCCACGGCATCCTCCCGGATTCCATGGTCTACATGGACTACAGCCAGCGCCAGGGGCACCTTCCGCCCATAGGCCTGCAGCAGCAGCAGCAGACAGACCGAGTCCGCCCCGCCGGACACCCCCGCCACGACGCGGTCCCCGGGCGCGATCATGCCCTGCTCCTCTATATAGGCAAATACCTTTTTTTCCGTCTCTTCTCTGATTCCCATGCTTCAAATGTTATCGTAAAAGCCGGGAAAAGTCAACAACTCCGCGAAAGTATGGTTTTCCATGGAAACGTCAAGTTTTCCATATGCCCACAACCCCCACAGTCATGTCATCCTGTATCTTCCCCGCCCCCGCGCAGATGGCCATGCGCAGCAGTCTCTCCGCAATCTCCCCCGGGTTGCGGTCCTGTATCCCGGCTATGAGGCCCGCCAGCGCGCTTTCATAGTCCTCCCCGCCGAAAGCGTCCACCACCCCGTCGGAGACCATGATCAGATAGTCCCCGTCCTGGAGCTGCAGGCACACCGGCTCCGGCTCCACCTGCCCGAAGATGCCCAGGGGCAGGCTCCCGCCGGGCATCTGTTCCACTTCCTGGGCGCGCTTCAGGAAGGTGACGGCTCCGCCCACCTTCCGCAGCTGGCAGCTGCCCTCATACAAATCGATGTCGCAGATGTCCAGAGTGGGATGGTTCACATCCTTCCCCGCCGTGAACAGAGCCGCGTTGACCATATTGATGGCGGCGTCAACGCCGTATCCCGCCTCCAGCATCTTCTCCATCAGATCCAGCACCCTTTCGCTGTCCCTGCCAGCCTTCTCCCCCGAGCCGGTGCCGTCCGACAGCATCACTGTCACCCGTCCCTTATCCGACTCCAGCACCGCATAGTTGTCTCCGGAGACATCTTCGTTTTCCTTTACGGCCTTGGAAAATCCCGTCAGCGCCAGGAATCTGGGCTCCTCCTCCAGGATAAAGCTCTGGGGGGCTCCCTCCACCACGTAGGGGCTGCCTCCGGACGGGGCAAGCCTCCTGTCCAGCAGCACGGAAATCATGTCCGCCGCGTCCTCCACGGACACCTTTCCCCCTCTTCTGGTGCTCATCGTCAGCACGATTGCCTGCCGCCCGTCTTCCCTGGGCAGATAGCAGGGGCCTTCCACCTGGATGCCCTCCTCCGCCAGGGCCTGTGCCAGCAGGCGTTTCTTTCTGCCCTCCATGGGGCTGAAGGAAAGCACCTCGCAGGCGGCCTCTGTCATGATCTTAGCCATTTCGTCCAAATGGCCGCTGATGATCTGTCTGTTCTCCCATAGTCTTCTCTCCACCAGAACCACCTCCCGGTCGCCCTGCTCCGGCTCAAACTGCCGGTCGTAGCTCCTTGCCAGTTCATGGAAACTGTCAGCATAGCTTAGGAGCCTGCGCCTGCACAGATCAGACACCTGCGCCGTATGCAGCCCCCGCTCCTCCCCTTTGCGTCTCATCGCACCATCCACACCTTTCTGCTGTCGGCCCGGCCCGAAAGGGCTTCGCCGTATTCCTCATAACAGAGCCTCCGGTAAGGGTTCCGTTATCAAGAATCTATTATAGGAAACGGATTTACGCTTTTTTGTCAAAAACGCGTAGCTTGCCCCTTAAAGTTTTGCGACAAAAAAAGCGGCAGCTTCCTGCTACCGCTTCTGATGCCCTTAAGGACGGTCAATCCTCCTGTTTAAAAAGAATCTCATCCTCGTAGACCAGCCCCAGCTTCTCTCGGGCCACGTCCTCTATATAACCTTTCGTCTGCACTTCCTTGCCCAAAGCTTCAATCTCGGCAGCACGCTCCTCCTCCGCCTCAATCTGGGCTTCCAGCTGGCTCAGTTCCGCTGCCTTGGCATCGATTTTGCTGCGCAGCTCCACGCTCCTCACGCCCACCAGCACCAGCATCATCACCACTACCAGCGTGACCAGGAACATGCTGAAGCGATTCTGCTGTCTTTTTCGATATGCGACCCGCCGTTTCCTTGCCATGAGATCCCCCCTTCAAGCTTTTAGATTCATTTTAAATAGTTTCAAGAAAAACGTCAACCGCATTTTGATGGCCCGGCGGATTTTTTTCATTCTGCGCCGGAATCGTCCTCCGGCTTTGCCAAGGGCACTGCCTGTCTTCCTTCCCGCATAGGAAAAGGGCCTCAGCATCCATTTCAGAACCTTCCCCGCCAGGCTCAGGACCCTGGACAGCAGAACAGATATGTATTTCACGAACAGGGGGCTGAACAGCTTCCGATAAAAGAACATCCCCGCCAGCGCTCCCAGGACGGCGAACCATCTCAGGGTGCCGTTGCTTTCACGGTACATCAGCAGAAAGACCTGTTCGGCGCAGTAAATCCAGAAGACCAAATCCTCCAGCGACACCAGGAACCCCCCATGGGGCAGCACCCGCCGCAATATCCGCAGGCAGTCGTACAGGAACGTGATGAAGGCTCCCATGCACAGAGCGTGCAGCAGGAATTCGTTCTCGCTCACCATAGGCTCACCGGAACAGCCTGGCCAGCAGGGATTCGTTCTTGCGGGCGGCTCCGCCTGCATCGGAATACGTCAGGCTGTCTATCCGTCCGTCTATGTCCACTTCTCCCTTTTCCAAGGTCAGCCTGCTGACATGCAGCTCGTCCCCTTTGATCATCAGCATCCCCTGCTCCGTCTCCAGAAGAATTTCGTGGATATCGAAAGAGAGCACATCATTGACTCCGCCTATGACGCAGCTTCTCCGATTGGTCATGGACACCTTGTGCATGCGTGTGCTTCCGCTTAAATCCTCCATAAGCCCCTCCATTTCATGAAGTCCCGGGGCTCCGGGCACGCGGCCCTGAGCGCGCCTGCGGCCTTGCAATGCCCCTCAGGCGCCCCGGAAAATCTCCTCACATTAATATATGAAGGAAAGGCTCAGGATAGAACCCCGCAAAGCCGCCTACAGATAGCGAAAGAGCTCTTTGGCCTCCTCTTTCTTCACGGTCTCCTGCACGTCCAGCACTTCCACCTTCACTTCCCGGTTGCCGAAAGAGATGGCGATGATGTCCCCCTGCTTCACCTCCGCGGAGGCCTTCGCCACTTTGTCATTGATTGTCACGCGGCCGCTGTCGCAGGCCTCGTTGGCTACGGTGCGCCGCTTGATCAGTCTGGAGACCTTCAGGTATTTGTCCAATCTCATAAATCATCCTGCCTTTCTGTGAAACCCGGGGACACAAAAAGCCCGGGGATGCCTCTAATCCTGACCGGGCCTTGTGACTCATCACTTATAAACGATGCCTTATTCGTTCACTACGTCCTTCAAAGCCTTGCCAGCCTTGAACTTAGGCGCCTTGGAAGCAGCAATCGGCATGGGCTCGCCGTTCTGGGGGTTCCTGCCCTCTCTGGCCGCCCTCTCTACTACTTCAAAGGTTCCGAAGCCAACCAGCTGGACCTTTTCACCCTTCTTCAATTCATCAGCAACAACATCGGTGAACGCTTTCAGCGCCTTCTCAGCATCTTTCTTGGAAATACCAGCCTGGTCAGCCATTGCTGCGATCAGTTCCGTTTTGTTCATATCGAACTCCTCCTATAATGAGTTTTCTTTGTTGTACATTTCTAAGTTGTCCCTCTGAAACGTCTATACATATATATATCTGGTTTTCATAGGTTTGTCAAGGCATTTTCTCCACAAACTTAAAATTAAGAACCGGACGCGCCGCCGGAAGAGCTGCTGCTTTCCGATGTGCTCCCGCTGGAGGAGCTGCTGCTTTCCGATGTGCTCCCGCTGGAGGAACTGCCGCTTTCTGATGTGCTCCCCCTGGAGGGACTGCTGCCGGAGGACTCCGTGGCATATTTTGCCAGATCCGCGAAGGAGAAGGATATGTCCTTTTCCCCGTCGTCGATCTCCACGGTATAGCTCCTGGTCTCATAGCCGGACTTCCGCAGGATGATCACGTGAGTGCCCGCTGTCTTCTTGAAGCTGCAGGGCGCGATCCCCACATAATTGCCGTCCAGGTACACTTCCGCCCCCACCGGCGTGTCCACATAGACCTTATAGTAATCCGTGGTGGTGTCCACTGGCTCCGAAGAGCTGCTTTCCGTGGAGGACGAACTGATCTCCTCCTCCGTCCCGTCCTCCGTGGCCTCCAGCACCAGGTCAAAGGCCAGGGACTCCTGGGCCACGCGGATATACTGGGTGATGGAATGGTACCCCTGGGCCCTGGCGATCAACTGGTGCAGGCCGTACTCCAGCGACAGAGGGGTCGAGGCGTCCACCCTGGCCCCGTCCACATACAGCTCCGCCTCGGAGGGGCTTACGGAGAACAGCACCATCCCCGTCTGGGGCTCCGGCACCTCCAGATCCCCGATGTCCAGGACAGTCTCCTCATTGCGGCTGATCTGCACGCTCTTGATGCCTCCGCCGCCCTTGTTGGAAATGTTCACCTGATAGCTTCCCTCCGGCACCAGCAGCAGCATGTCCTCCGTGATCCGCTGTATGATGGTCTGCCCGATTTCAATCCATCCGCCCACGAACTTCTCGTCACCCTCCAGGCGCAGGTACCCATGCCCTTTCTCCACCCGGACGCTCCATATCTGGTTGCCGATGCCCTGGAAGCTCAGCACGTCCGCCGCGTTCAGATCCATCAGCTCCACGCCCCTGCCCTCCGACAGATATATGGTGTTGGAAGTCAGCTTATAGGTCTCCGGGCCGATGCTCACCTCTCCCCTGGCGGCATTGATCTCATACCGCTCCGCCTCCGCGTACGTCCAGCTGTTCTTTGACAGCTGCATGGTGGTGAGGTGCTTCTTGGATTTCAGGAAGGTGATATCCACGATATCGCCCTTCTCTATCTGCTCGATGGAGACCCCGTCGCCGTATTTATCGTACAGCTTAGTGGTGCCGTCCATGGACAGCGTGTAGTTCCGGCCAAGCTCCAGGTTGAGGAAAGTCACTGTGCCGTTCTCCTTGTCCCGGTCCACCAGCACTGCCGTGTCCGCCGAGTCGTAGCTTTCCGGCCCGGGGACAACGAAGCCCGTGTCCACCCTAGAAGGCTCGCCGGAGGCAGCGTCTCCCTGCCCGTTTTTTAGAAAAGGGACCGCGCAGCCGGAAACTGACAGCAATGTCAGAATCAATATGGCCGCCGCCGTCCCGCTATGTCTCATCTTGTCTCCTGCATTCCATTTCTTTTTCATATTATCCTCTTTGTACCTCTGCTATCTTCCTCGCCGCCCTTCCAGGGCGCTTTTGGGTTTCTGCCGGATTCCGTCCCCTCCAGGGCGCATGCGCCGCCCCAAAGGGCTGCCTTTGGAGCTCTAGCGCCGCCCCTTCACATTGCGGAACACCTGGTCCAGGAAATGCTGCTTTTCCTTCTCCTGCTCTATGACCCGCTCCAGCTTCTCCTGATTCTTGCCGGGAATCCAGGCCTTTCCGGAATTGTAATAGAAATTCACGATTTTCCAGAACTTCTCCGGGTAGGCAAGCCTGTAGTACAGGTCGATCCAGCTGCGGGCCGATATGGGGCGCTCCTTTTCGTAAGCCGCCAGCAGCTCCTCCCCCAGCGGCACGGACCAATTCCCTTTTTCCAGGAGCTTCCGCAGCAGCAGGTACAGATCCCGGATAGGATCGTCGCACATGCATTTCTCGAAGTTCACCACGAACCAGCCTCTGGGCCCCAGCAGGATATTGTGGTACTGATAGTCCCCGTGGCACAGGGAGACCGAATCTTTGTCCCCGGCGCCGGGCTGTCCTGGTTCCAGGCAGTATTCTCTCCACTCTTCCGTCACCGCCAGGGCCTGCTCCAGGAAAGGGTCGAAGGCTTTGCGAAGACTGGTCTCGAACCAGCTCTTCTGCCCTTTCTGGCGCAGGTACTTGCGCACCCGCTTCAGCTCCTTGTTGTGCTTATCATACTCCTTTTCCGGGGAGAACGCCACCGGAATATTCGGCGTGTCCGCTGGAAGCTCCATGCTCCCGTGGAGCCTGGCCAGGAGACGCACCGCCTCCAGGCATTCCTCCCTCTCATGGACACCGCATTCCCGTCCCTCCTGCCAGGTCTTCAGCACATACGCCGTGCCGTCCATATCCTTCACGAACAGCGAGCCTTCCCTGGCCGGTATGATGGCCTCCACGCGCACCAGTCCGGCCTCCGCCACCTGCCGGAGCACCCTGTCCTGCAACTCTATCCTGTCCTGGCTTCCCGAATATTCTTTGAAAATCAGACATCCCTGATTGGTGTCGCACACAATGGCGCCCCGGCCCTTTCTGGTGCGGAGCACCTCGATATCATACTGTTCCAGCAACTCAACTGCTCTGTCGTTCACCTCAGTCCCCTCCTGATCGGCTTCTTGGGAACCGACACTCGGTATCGGGAATCCCTGGGCGGATATCCGCACAAGGGGTCCGATATGGAGCACCGGCTCCGTCCCCTGTGGCCGCACTGTGTTCAGTCCGGCTCTTAACCTATCATATGAGAAGATTTCTGAAAGTATGAAACGGACAGCGGGAAAAGATTAGATTCTCAGATCCCTTCCCGCGCCTTCGCCAGCAGCCATTCCCTGTCGTTGCGCGCCGGATCCTCCAGCACCTGCTCCAAAAGCATCGAAAGGGCCTCCCCAAGCTCCCTGCCAGGCTTCCAGCCCATGGCGATCAGGTCGGAGCCGTTCACCGCAAGGGTCTTCAAGGATACACACTGGTGGCTGTCCAGAATCTGCCGGTAGCAGCCCTGCCAGGCCTCCAGCCTGTCCAGTTTCTCCTGGCGCAGGTAGCTGCTCTGGGCCAGGATGTCGGCGCGCTTCACCGCAAAGAGCCCCGGGAAGGCTTCCTCCCCGATCCGATTCATGGCCCTGCGGGCCAGGCGGATGTCGATTTCCTGGCCGTTCCCGTAATCATGGTACTGCACCAGCCTGCACACCCTGCGGACGGTGTCATTGTCGAATTTCAGCCGCCTCAGAATCTGCTCCGCCATGGCCGCGCTGACTGCGGCGTGGCCGTGGAAGTGGGTCCTGCCATCCTCGTCCACGGTCAGGACATTGGGCTTTCCGATGTCGTGCAGCAGCATGGCCAGGCGCAGGGTGTGCTCCGCCTCCACCAGGCACAGGGAATGCAGAATATGCTCCCCCACGCTGCAGCAATGATGAGGGTGGTTCTGAGGGGTCTCCATGGCCTTGTCGAACTCCGGGAGAATCACTTTTGTGACACCTTTGTCATAAGCGGTGCGCAGGTAGTCCGGATGGGGCGAGACCATCAGCTTCACCAGCTCCGCCTGAATCCGCTCCGCGCTGATCCTGCGCAAAGTAGGGGCAAGCTCCTCCACCGCGGCCAGCGTCTCCTCCTCTATGGAAAATCCCAGCTGCGCCGAGAAGCGGATGGCCCGCAGGATGCGCAGCGCGTCCTCACGGAAGCGCTCCCTGGCCTCCCCCACGCAGCGCACAATGCCAGCTTCCAGATCCTCCAGCCCGCCGAAGAGATCCACCAGCCCTTCCGCGTCATTGTAGGCCATGGCGTTGATGGTCAAATCCCTGCGCCGCAGATCCTCCCTCAGGTCCGGGGTGAATGTCACCTGTGCGGGATGCCTGCTGTCCTCATATTTTCCGTCAATCCGGTAAGTGGTCACCTCAAAGCCTTCCCCCTGCAGCATCACCGTGACCGTGCCGTGCTGCAGCCCGGTGTCGATCGTCCTTTGGAACAGGGCCTTCACCTGCTCCGGTCTGGCGGAGGTGGTGATGTCCCAGTCCTGGGGCGTCCTGCCCAGGACCGAATCCCGCACGCAGCCGCCCACCGCATAGGCCTGGAAACCGGCATCCTGAAGCGTCTTGATGATATATTGCCCTTTTGGGGGCACGGTTATCCGAATCTCCTGTCTCATGTCGCCCTCCCTGTCTGTCACGATTCCCTCCTGGGATTTCCAGGCCGCTTGCCTTGCGGCGTGCCGGAGTTCGCTCTCGCCTGTTCTCCGGCTTATCCGGCGCCTTTCTGAAAAATCCCAGCTGTCTGTTCATTGAGCGTCTGCATCGGCCAAATCGCCTGGCGCGTGGAAGAACCGGGCGATGGCCTCCACGATGCCGTCTTCGTCATTGGTGGCCGTGACATAGTCCGCTGCGTCCTTTACTTCCTGTTGGGCATTTCCCATGGCGATGCCCACGCCGGCGTACTGCAGCATGGAGATATCGTTGAATCCGTCGCCGCAGCAGACCACATCCTCCCGGGGAATGCCTGTGTGTTCCGTCAGGCGGCGCAGGGAGTCCCCTTTGTCCACGCCCTTGGGCACGATTTCGATGAAAAAGGGCTCGGAGCGGTAAATTGCCGCCTGCTCTCCGTAGAGTTTCTGCAGCTTCCGCTCCAGCACCGCCGCCTTCCTGTCGTCCGCGGTCATGAAGCATTTATAGATATCGAAGTCCACGAAATCCGGGAAGCGCTCCACCTGCCGCATGGGCATCCCGTTGATGCGCGCCTCCAGGGAGACATATCTGTCCGGCGCGAAGGCGGAGATCACCATGTCCCCTTTGTGGGTGGCCAGCCCGCAGCCGTTTTCCAGGGCGAATTCATACAGCCCCGGCACGATTTCCAGGGGCAGGGCCTTCTGGTAAATCGGCTCGCCGGTACGGCTGGACAGAATGCGGGCTCCGTTCTGGGAGAGCAGATAACCGCCGTATTTTTCCAGTTCCAGCTCCCGTTCATAGCGGCGCATGCCCGGCGCCGGGCGGCCGGAGGCGAGAACGCATAGATGTCCCTTCTCCATGATCGCCTGGATTGCCGTTTTTGTGGCAAGGGTGATGTCTTTCCGCGAATTCGTGAGGGTGCCGTCAATGTCCAGCACCAGTGCCTTTCTCTTCATTCCGGCTCCTTTCTGTGGCGCAGACCCATGGCCCTGGCCATTGTGCTTCGGCGTTTGCCCGGGGCATTGCGCGTTGACGTTTGCGCGTGGTATTGTGCGTTGGCCTTTGTGTAGGTTTTCTCCCGTCAGGGAACAAAACGCGGCATGGACAGAAAAAGCGGTGAGGAATCCCACCGCTTTCCGATTTTTCTATCCTCTTGCTCTGTCATTCGGACATTCTCTGCCCACGGCCGCGCTCTTCCGCAGGCCAGGACACTGGATCACTCTTCACCCTCTGCGGATTCCTCATCCTCCGGCTGGCTCTCGCTGTCGGTCCCATCCTCCGGCTGGCTCTCGCCGTCGGTCCCATCCTCCGGCTGGCTCTCGCTGTCGGACGCATCCTCCGGCTGGCTCTCGCTGCCGGACGCATCCTCCGGCTGGCTCTCGCTGTCAGACGCATCCTCTGACTGGCTCTCGCTGCCGGAAGCCTCCGTGCTCTCCGAGGACTCCTGAGCCGCGCTTTCTTCCGCTGCCTGGACTTCCAGGTACCGCAGATGCCCCTTGGGATCCTCCACCTGGCCGTTCGCCAAAAGCTCGCTCACGTACTCCGACATCTTTTGGTTCACCAGGGTCTGCCGTATGCTCAGAACCCATTCTTCATCGCCGGTTCCCACATAGTACACCACATAGGAATTGGTTTCACCCTCCGGAGAAATGACAATCGTGTCACCTGCGGCCCGGCCCTCCTCATGGGCCCAAGCGCTCATCTCCGCAGGCATATTGGAAGACAATACGCCTTCCATCAGTCCGCCCTCCGCCTGGATGGTGGAGGCGTTGTTATATTTATCGCAGATTTCTCCGAAGCTCTCCTCGGTGGCCGCGCCTGCCTTCCACTCATCCAGGATGGCCTGTCCATTCTCCTCCGCGGTGATGACCAGGCGCAGGTCCACGGCGCGCACATCGTCCAGGTAACGGTCCTCAAAGCTGACCACATAGTAGCGGTGGTTCGTGGAATCCTCTATCACCGTAGTGTCCCCCGGCTTCCTCTCCTCCTCGAACAGCCAGCTGTTAATATGATAGCTGATCGCCGACTGGCGCTGGTTCTCATACAGCTCGCCCTCTGTGGCCACGGTCTTTTCCGCCTTTTCGGCCTCTTCCTTCGCCTCGGCCATGGCTGCCTCGATTTCTGCCTCGGAGGGCTCATAAGCGGCCTCGGCATCCTCGCCGTCCCCGGTCTCGGCATCGTCCTGTCCCTCTGCCTCCTCGTCTGCCGGGTCAGCCAGTTCCGTCGGCTCCGTGGGCAGTTCGGCGTCCACTGTCAGCATGCGATAATCCACGGAATCATAATTTTCCTTGTTCTCGTCATAATACGCCTGGACCTCTTCCTGAGAAGGGGCATTGCGGTCGGAAAGTTCATCGTAGTACGCAGCCACATACAGCAGCTCCTCCACAACGGGCTTCAGCCTGGACTGGGTGGCATAAGCGCCGTACAGCTGCTTTCTGTACTCATTCACCGAGGTCCCTCCCTCGGTCGCCATCTGCTGCAGGGACTCTTCGAAGCTCTTATATTCTTCGCTGACATCATAGACGAAGTTCTCGTCCTTCGCCTGTTTCAGCAGGCTTTTGTTGCGCACGATATTCTCCACAGCCATCTGCTGGAAAAAATCCCCCCACGTCAGGGTCTCCGAATACATCTGCGAGGTGAAGTCGGACGTGGGATCGAGCCCCATCATATAAAGGTAATTGCCGTACTGATTGAGGTAATTGCTGACAGCCATGTTATAATTATAGTCGTACTCCACCTTGGATATGTTCTCTCCGTTCACCTTCACATAGGTTCCGTGCACCGTGAGATAGGTCCGGATGGGAAAGGACGCCACCAGGCAGACCAGCGCCGCCACGATCACGATGCCGATGATGTTGCCGTTGCGCCTGCTCCTCGCCTCCCTCTCCTTCTCTTCTTTTCTTCTCTGCATCTTCAAGTCATATTTTGTCTGTACCTTTTCCGGTTTTTGCTCCGTATTCGGTGTCTCATGATTGGACATGACCATGTCTCCTTTCTTGTTTGTACTCCCTTCTCGTAGTCCTTTGCGGTCCCGGTGCTCTCTGGGCAGTGGCTGTTCGTGATCCTGCCTCTGCCACACCGGCTTATTTTACCGTATTCTTCGGAAAATGTGAAGCTATTTCACATATTTTTCAAGTTTTTCCACAATATTTTTCATGCAGCCGGGCTCGAAGGGGCTCATGAGGCCCACTTCCCTGATCATATTGGTGAAGAAATCGCTGGCGGAGAGCCTGCACAGCTTCAGGTAGCTCTCCCAGGCCGCCCCAAAGTCCGCGTCCATCTTCACCTTGTACTGCAGGGCGCAGGTCTGGGCCAGGCAGTAGTCAATGTAATAGAAAGGCGAGGTGTAGATATGCTGCTGCCTCTGCCAGAAGCCTCCCTTGCCAAAGAACCTGTCATCGCCGTAGTCCTGATGGGGCCTGTACTCCCCCTCCAGCTTCAGCCATGCGGCATGACGCTCGTCCGGCGTCATGTCCGGGTTCTCGTAGACAATATGCTGGAACTCGTCCACCATGCAGCCGTAAGGGATGAACGCCGCAGAGTCCTCCAGGTGCATCTCGATATAATCCTCTGCCCGGTCCGCGAAGAACAGCGGCATCCACTTCTGGGTGAAGAACTCCATGGACATGGAATGGATCTCCGCCGTCTCCATGGTGATATCGCTGTGCTCCCGGATGGGGTCCTTGCCGGAGAGCCATCCCTGGAAGGCATGGCCGCACTCATGGGTAATCACGTCCACATCCCCGCTGGTGCCGTTGAAGTTGGCGAACACGAAGGGGGCTTCGTAGTCGGGCATGTAGGTCATATAGCCCCCGGCACGCTTGGTCTTGCGGCCAAGCACGTCAAACAGTTCATTTTCCATCATGAAATCGATGAATTCTTTCGTCACCGGCGAAAGCTCTCCGTACATCTTCTGCCCGGCGGCCAGGATTTCCTCCGGGGTGCCGAAAGGCGCAGGGTTCCCCTCCTTGAAATACACGGCGGTGTCGACGCAGCTCAACTTGTCCAGCCCGAGCCTCTGCCTCCTGCGGTCATGAAGCTTCTCCGCGAAGGGAACGAAGTCCTCCTTCACCTGGCGGCGGAACGCCTCCACTTCCTCCCTGCCGTAGCAATTGCGGTTCATCCTGTAATATCCCAGTTCCAGATAATTGTCATATCCCAGCTCCCTGGCCTGGGCGGTGCGGTTCTTCACCAGCTTGTCATAGATTTCGTCCAGCTTTTCTGCGTTGGCCGCGAAGAACTCGCTCTGGGCCTTCCACGCGGCGGCCCTGACGCTCCTGTCCTGATGCACCGTGTAGGGGCGCAGCAGGGAAAGGTTCAGCACCTGGCCGTCAAAGGGAATCTGCGCATTGGCGATCAGCTTGCTGTACTCCGTGGTCAGGGCGTTCTCCTCCTGCATCAGGGGAATCAGCCGCTCGTCCATGGCTTTCTGGGCTATCTCCATATTCTTGAAGGCCACCGGGCCAATCTTCTCCGTCAGCTTCTCCCGGTAGGGCGATTGGTACAGCTTTTTTTCATACTCCAGCACCAGGTTCCTGTAGATGGGCGACTTCTCATTGTAGTACTCATGTTCCGCGCTGTAGAACTCGTCCGTGGTATCCACGTCATAGCGGATATGGGCTATGACCATCTGGGTACCCACCGAATCAGTCAATTTATAGTACTTCTGATGAACCCGGAACTGCTCCTCCCCGTCCGCGGCCCTGTCGAATTCCTCCATCAGCTCCCGCATCTGCTTTTCGACCTGGTCGAAATCCACTCTCTTGTATGGCATATCCTTAAATTTCATTCCTGTTTCCTCTTTTCTGTGCTTCCCAATCCGCATCGCAAGCACTTTTGCTCTATTTTACATGATTCTTGCCTTTCTGTAAATATGGCTTTACAACAAAATCCCCCTTGTGGAAGCCGCTTTGCTGTCCTGATCGGACAAAAGGCTTTTGTTAAATTTCACTTAAATTTTTATAAAAATATATGCTTCTTGTACCTTGCGGTTTCATAGTCCTGGTGGTAAAATGAGAAGAGTGGCTTTTATATTTTATTCTATTATTTAAGTCGGAGGAAAAAGGAAATGTTTGAAGAATTGAAGAAGAAAGCACTGAAAAGTACCCTGGCCTGGAGCATCATCCTGATTATCGGCGGTGTCGTGCTGGCAGGCTGGAATGCCATGGACGCGTTCTACAGCGTTCAGGGAGGCGTGGATTTCTCGACCCTGGGATACGAAGAGCTCGGAAGCCAGATTGTGAACGTGGATCTGGAATATAATTTCGGCTGCTATCTGAAAGAGTATTCACACAACACCAAGACCAATGCCAACACCACCACAGATTATTATTACGTCATCCCTGCCTTCAACAAGAGCGGCACCGATTTTCTCTACATGACCATCAAGGTCCCCGCCAGCTATGGCTCCCGGATGGACACTATGGCCAACAATACCGCCGATAGCAACGCTTCCTCTCCCATCAACTTCCGGGGCAAGATCAAGAAGCTGGATTCCGAGGAGCTGGACTATTTCAACGATTATTTTGAGGAGGCCGGCTTTACGGCCAGCGAAATTGCCGACGGCACGCTTCCTGTTTATATCGATGCGTTCGCTGCGCCGTCCCTTTCATTCGGATTGTATATCATCCTATTTGCGGCGGGTGTCGTCCTTTTCGTCTACGGCATCTATCGGATCGCCAGCGCGGCCAGCGGCGGCTCCCTGAAGAAGATGCATCAGGACATCGCCAATGGGGGCTTCACCGAGGCTTCCATCGAGTCCGATTACAGGAACGCGCAGGCTTTTGACAAAAAAGGCGACCTGAAAGTCGGAAAGCTGATGACCTATTATACGGCCGGTTCCATCCCCAGAGCGCTCCCCAACAGCAAGATTATGTGGGCTTACCAGAACACTGTCACCCACCGCACCAACGGCGTCAAGACCGGTACCACTTACAATGTCATGGTGTATGATGAGCTTGCCCCGAAAGGGCGCACCTTCTCCGTGGCCAACGAGACCGTGGCGCAGGATATCCTGAATCTGTTCCATGCCTCATTCCCCTGGGTTGTGGTGGGGTATTCCGATGAACTGAAGAAACTGTACAATAAGGACCGCGTCCAGTTCCTGCAGCTGCGGTACAATACCTGCGAGCACACGGCTGTAGAGCCCGGCTCCGAGAACTGATTCTCGTATTCCCGCGGGTTCTTTCCATAACCATAGGCTTCAGACCAGTAACTTTATTGAAATTTTAAAATCCGAGGATTCCGCAGAAACGGGTTCTCGGATTTTTTATTCTGCTTTTCCTTTTCTCTCTATCCGCTTTCCACCTCTGGTTCCATTTCCGGCATCCCCTCATTTCATAACGATATATCCGGATATTTTCACATGACCTCCACAGCGATGCTCAGAGCCCTGACTATCGTCTCCAGCGGCATGCTGAACGCCCCTTCCGGTGCCTGTTCCGGCAGATAGGGCACATGGATAAAGCCCACGCCGGTCTCTGTGCCGTTATAGTGATGGCGAAGGGTATAGAACAGGTCATTGCACACATATGTCCCCGCTGAATAGGAAAACTCACAAGGTATGTTGTTGCCTTTAACGGCGTTCACCATCTTTCGGACAGGGACGGATGCAAAATAGGCAGCGGGGCCTTCCGGCGCCACTGGCTCGTCCATGGGCTGGTTCCCGGCGTTGTCTTTCATGGAGGCGTCCCGCAGGTTGATGGCCACTCGCTCCGGCGTCACCGCTTTTCTTCTGCCGGCCTGTCCTATGCAGAGAATCATGTCCGGCGCAAGCGTCTCCGCAGCCGACAGCACTTGCTCCGCGGCGGTGCCGAATATGACGGGCACCCGCAGTTTGGTCAGTTCGTAGTCCCCGATGATGTCCTCCAGCCTGCTTACTGCTTCCCAGGAAGGGTTTACCTCGTCCTTTCCGAAGGGCTCGAAACCTGTAATCAGTAGTTTTTTCTTCATGTTCTTCCTCCCGCTGTTCGCTCTGGGCGCGTGGGCTCCGCTTTTTTTGGTTCTGGGTTCCAGTGCGTAGGATACGCTTGTATCCGTGTCTTCTATTTTCTCTTATTTACCCTCACCTTGTCAACTGTATTTTGTGCGAGGATACGATTCTTGGCAGTCTCTTCTCTGCTTCTGTTCACTGCTAATTCGAGTACCTTCAGCACCTTCTCTGCTCCTGCGCAATGCTGGTTCGAAGGGTCTCCGGCCCTTCCCTGCTCCTGTACACTGCTGATCCGAGGGGTCTCCAGCCCCTTCCCTACTCCTGTGCGCCGCTGGTCCGGAGCATCTCCAGCCCCTTCCCTACTCCTGTGCGCCGCTGGTCCGGAGCGTCTCCAGGCCCTGCTCCTTCAGCATGGCGTTCACGTCCAGGATGTTGCCGGAATGCCGGTTGAAAGCTATCATCAGGACGGCATCCCTGGGGATCCTGGCGTACAGGGGCGACATGCCGTACAGCTTCAGGGCCCGCTGGGTCTCCTCCAGCGTCAGCTCCGCGGCATAGCAGATGCGTAGGATGACGTCCCTCTGGCGGGTATGCTTTTCCTCAGACAGAAGCTTATAGCCGTAGCGCTCTGGAACATCCGCCTGGATGAAGATGTCCTGCTGGCTCAGATTCTTTTCCTTAATCAGCTTTTTCATATAAGCCGAAAAGGGGTGCTCCCCCTGCAGAAGGCTGTCTCCCTGCTCCTTCAGGTATTTTCCGGCTTCAAAGGTGTATGCGTTTTTCAGAATGTTTTCCAGTTTTTCGGTGGTCATATCGCCCATTGTCGTCTCTCCTGCCAGGTTCCGTCCTCACAATCTGGGTCATTTGCCTGCTGCCCTTCTCTGATTGGACACCCTGCTCCAAAGCGCTCCGAGATTGATTAAATCCACAAGCCATCCTACAACGAAACCGCCGCATGTGAACATCCAGAGTATTCCTGTCCCAATCTTATTTTGATAGAATCTGTGGACACCGAAGACGCCCAGAAACAGACATAGCCAAAACGCCGTCTGCGTACTTTCGTAATACTGTTCACACGCTGGCGTCCATTTTATTTTTTCTGGCTCATTGGCGGAATGCATTGTCCCGCTGGCAAGTGCCGCTGGCTGTCTGGACAGTTCGGCAGCGCTGGTCAGCGCAATGCCGCATATGGGGCATCTCACAGAATTGCTCAGAAATTCTCTGCGGCATTTCGGGCATACCCTGGCGGTGCCGCCGATCGGGACAACGGGCTTCTCACGGATGCCCGCCAGCGCAGCCTGAGGATCCAGCTCATCGTACTCGTCCTCATAGCCCTCTATCAATTTCGCCAGGAAATCCCTGTCCCATAATTTTACCCCTGTGGTGTTCGCCAGGTTTTGGGCATTCTTTGTAAAACGGCAATTGGTGATCACGGCTGCGGCATCGCAATGATAATAATCCGTGCCCAGCCCCGCTTCCTGCACTGCCTTGACGCCTACCGCGGACTTATACCGCTTACATTGTATGGCGTATCTGGTGCTTTTTCTGCGGGCCAGGATGTCAATGCCGTAGTCTCCGCTGCCCTGGGTCACCTCTACGTCCCGCCAGCCGTTATGGCGGAGCAGGTCGGCCACCGCATATTCAAATTCGTGGCCTTCCATCATGTCAAGCTGCTCCATCTTATATCTCAAATTTATCCCCTCCCTGTAGCAATAGGTCTCTCGGAATCTCCGGGCCGCCTGCAATGCGGCTTTCCGGAAATCGTTTTCGCACCTGAAATTTAGGTTAAGGTTTAAATTCCACTTTTGACTTGAATCCTCACCTAAGACAAGTTATAATCATACTAACTTATGGTTTTCCGACAGTTCCTTACCTTATTTTGTAGGAGAAAGATACAAATGACGCCCGCAGCTTCACCCGCCTTGTCATGTTACAGAATAGTCGCCGATATCAATTCCGAGCACGGAATCCATCTGGTACAGCATCAGGAAACCGGGAAATTCTATGTCCGGAAGACCCTGGGGGTCTACAGCCTCGCTGTCTTCCAATATCTGGCAGAGCATCCGCTTCCCGGAATCCCCCGTATCTATGAGACGGTTGAAGAGGATTCCCGGCTGATTCTGATTGAGGAATACATCCCCGGCGCCACCCTCCAGGAACTGCTGGACGCAGACGGACCCCTGTCTCAGGCACAGGTGGTGGATTATATGGTGCAATTATGTACGGTTTTACATTCTCTCCACAGCTGTGAGCCGCCTATCGTCCACCGGGACATCAAGCCCTCCAATATCGTCATCACGCCGGACGGCATCCTGAAACTGATCGACCTGAATGCCGCCAGATGCGCAGACGGCTCCGCCGGAAAGGACACCGTGCTGCTGGGCACGCCGGGCTTCGCCGCCCCCGAGCAATACGGCTTCGGCTCCTCGGATGCCCAGACGGACATCTTTGCCCTGGGGGTGCTGATGAATCTGCTGCTCACAGGACAGCTGTCGAACGAGTGCACTGCTACCGGCCCCCTGGCTCCCGCCATCCGCAAATGTGTCATGATGGAGCGGACGCGGCGCTATTCCTCTGCCCTGGAGGTGCGCAAGGCCCTGAAAAAGCTGCAGAAAAGGCCCCATCGTCCCATTGAGACCGATGATTGGATGTCCTATCTGCCCCCTGGCTTCCGCAAGGGCAATCTTCTCTCCATGCTGCTGGGCACCATTGGGTATGCTATGCTTTTCTGGGTCTGCCTGACCATGGAGACAGAGAATGTCCCCGTCTCTATGCAGCAGCTTCAGCGGGTCGCTATGCTTTTGTCTTTCCTGGCCGCAATATTTTTCTCTGCCGATTACAGGCATATACAATCCAGCATTCCCCTTTGCAGGAGCAAAAAGCCCGTGGTGCGGCTATTGGGGATTCTGCTTGTGGATGCCCTGTTCTTTTTCCTGTGCATTGTGGTGTTGGCGATTTATGAAACGGTATTTGCTTAAGGCTACAGTTTATTTGCCACTGTCGGAAACCCGCTTATCCAAGTCAGGTATTCCCTACCCCTTTTTCTTCCGTATAGAAACGAACGCAAGAGTGGCGCATACGAGACACCAGATGGACCAGATGACCAAATCGGCATAGATGCCATAGCCCACGAACCCAATCAGCGCGGCCAGCCCATACAGCACAATCAAAGCAATGTCTCCGCCCTTTCCAACGGCCTTCCGTGTAGCAATCGACACAATTCCGCCTGCCAACATCAGGATACCCGTAAGCATCCCGGCACCGCCGCTGGTTCCTCCCTGCCCCTGAATGGCATCCACCACACCGGCGGCGCAGGACTGGAACATCACTACCAGGAACAGAACCGTTGACAGAATACCTGATACCAATTTCCATGTCTTCATGTCATATTTCCTCCTCTTTCGCTTATTCATGAAGACATTATAACAGATCGGCAGTCTTTCCGTTGCCCCCGCGGAGGGGCAATCGGGATTTTTTCCACAGTTTTACATGCCTTTTCTGATTGTCTAAATGCTCAGCAGAGCCGCAATCTCGGAGAAGTCGATAAATAAGTCCTCATATATATTGGCTTTTACCGATTCGGAAAAGGTATAGCTTCTGGTATCTTCCGCTTCAAAATCATATACGGTAACGCGGTTTTTGTCGGGATCCACAATCCAGTACTCGCGTACGCCGGCAGCGCGGTATTTAAAGAGCTTTGTGAAATAGTCCATCCACCGGCTGGCTGGCGATACGACTTCGATTATCCAGTCCGGCGCACCAAGGCATCCCTTGTCGGCAAGCTTATCGGGATCACAGATAACGGAGATATCTGGTTCAACATAGTTTTTTACATCACCTTCATTCAAGAATACTGCAAATGGAGCTATATCCACTTCACAGGAACCATTATTCGTGTTGATATATTCGCGGATGACGGCAAATAATTCGCCTGCTATTCGCTGGTGCTTTCTGGACGGAGGCGCCATATAGTATATCCGGCCGTCAATCAGTTCGGCCCTGCTGCCCTCCGGCAAACTGTAGATATCGTCAATCGTGTAAACTTTCTCTTGTGCCAATGCTGGTGCCATAGCAACACTTCCTTTCTTGATGAAATACAGACAATTCCATACTATCACAGAAACATCCCCGCAGGCAACCGAATCAGAAAAAGAACCGGCCAAACCGGTTCCTTTCCTTTTCCCAGGCAATATTTCGGCCCGAATCGTTTTATGTCCCTCTCCTACTCCTCCTGCTTCCGGTACTGCACCGGGGTGAGCCCGTAGTTCTTCTTGAAGAGACGGTTGAAATGCTCCACGTTCTCATAGCCCACCTCCGCGGCCACGGTCTCCACGGTCTGATCCGTCTCCCGCAGAAGGGTCCTGGCCTTCTTCATGCGCTCCTTGCGCACGGCCTCCTGGAAGGTCATGCCCGCCTTCTCCTTGATGTACTTGGACAGATAGGGCTTGGAGAGGTGGAACTCCTCGGACAGGGTGTCCAGGGTAACGTTCATATAGTCGTTCTTGATGTAGCTGATGATCTCCACAATCCGCTCTTCCCGGCCCTCCGTGATATGCTGCTCCACAGCCAGCTTGTTGGCGGCGGAGACCAGCGCGGCGATGGAGGCCTTGATGATGTCCTCGTCCACGCCCACGCCCCAGTAAAGCTTGCCGTCGCACAGAATGGCCACATAGGCCGCCGCCTTGGAGCTGGAGCCCTTGGAAATGGCGTGCTCTTCGTACACCGAGAGCTGGTAGCTGATGCCGAAGTAGGTCTTGACGGCGTTGCTCACCGCGTCCAAGCGGCCGTTCCCGCCTGCTTTGATGAGCCGGGACTCCCCGTTCTGCTCGATGGTCACCTCCGCCTGGATGCCCTTTTCCTGCCGGAAATGGCACTCGGGAATCGAAAAGACATTGTGCAGATTGATGTAGTTCTCCTCGAAAATCTCGTAGATTTCCGAAGGGTGCAGCTCCTGGTGCCGCCTGTCGGACACGCCCTTGATCAGGTACCCCACTTCCTCTTTCATGGCCGCGGGCAGGGAGAAGCCGAACTGCTGCTTCAGCACAAAGGCCACGCCGCCCTTGCCGGACACGCTGTTGATTCGGATCACATCGGACTCGTACTCCCTTCCCACGTCCTTGGGATCGATGGGCAGGTAGGGCACGTCCCAGCGGTTGCCGCTCTTCCCTTCCTTCAGCCAGTTCATGCCCTTGCTGATGGCGTCCTGATGGGAGCCGGAGAACGCGGTGAACACCAGGTCTCCCGCATAGGGCACCCTCTCGTGGACTTTCATGCCCGTGAACCGCTCGTAGGCCTCCCGCACCTGCATGATATGGGAAAAATCAAGTCCGCTGTCCACGCCGTGGCACATCATGTTCACCGCCACCGTGACGATGTCCACATTTCCCGTGCGCTCGCCGTTGCCGAACAAGGTGCCCTCCACTCTGTCCGCGCCCGCCAGGATGCCGAACTCCGCGTCGCTGACGCCGCAGCCCCGGTCATTGTGGGGATGGACGCTTAAGATCACATTTTCACGATATTTCATATGCTTGTGCATATATTCCACCTGGCAGGCAAACACATGGGGCATGGCAACCTGCACCGTAGTAGGCAGATTTATGATAGCCTTGTGGTCATTGTCAGGCTGCCACACATCCAGCACCGCATTACAGACCTCCAGCGCATATTCAGGCTCTGTCTGTGAAAAACTCTCCGGGCTGTACTCAAAGGTAAAGTTCCCCTCTGTAGCCTCCGCCATCTCCTTCAGAAGCTTCGCACCGTCCACCGCCAGCTGCTTGACCGCCTCCTTATCTTTTTTAAAAACCTGCTCCCGCTGCTCCACGGATGTGGAATTGTAGAGATGCACCACCGCATGGGGCGCTCCCTTTACCGCCTCAAAGGTCTTTCTGATGATATGCTCCCTTGCCTGGGTCAGCACCTGGATAGTGACGTCATCGGGAATCATGTTCCGCTCAATAAGGGTGCGGATAAAGTTGTACTCGGTATCGGAGGAAGCCGGAAAACCTACCTCGATCTCCTTGAAACCGATTTTTACCAGTAATTCGAAAAATTCCAGTTTGTCCTCCAGAGGCATGGGGTCAATCAAAGCCTGGTTGCCGTCCCTCAAATCCACGCTGCACCAGACAGGCGCCTTCTCTATGGTATCCTTCCTCACCCAGTCATAGGTCACCTCCGGGGGCATATGGTAGGTTTTGCCGTATTTTCTGCCGATTGCTGTCTCGTTCATTTTCTTCTATTCCTTTCCTTCCCGGAGATCTGCATTTCTACCCGGGATTCGTCAGTCATGCCAAAAATCGCCGCCGCTGATTTTAGAAAATCGTAACACATATTTTAATATTCTGCAAGCATTAATTTAATATCATATATTGATTTATTTTGGGTATGTTTTTTATATTTACTTTATTTTCGCATTTTCCAGTTGATTTTTTATCTTGAATCAGATGAGATATTTTATCCACATGCATGTCCGAATTTAATACTTGTTTTTCCTGATTCAGGCCTGTCAAAACCAGGCAACTACCGTAATGCCGCGGCAGCCTGAACCCTTTCCTGATGAATACGGTTCCGTCCCCGGCATACGATTGCATTGATTCCCCAGTAAGCAGCAATTGATGCCCGTACCAGGATAACACTGAGTTAGGCGACGATGCCCACGCCTGCCGGTGACAACACAGTACCGGGGTGGACATCGCGCAACGAAAACGGCTGCCGCTGATGTTCGCACACCGCAGCAGCCTGTCTCACCGATATGTATCTTCCGGACCTTTCATCGGCTTATGGGTTCTCTCGCCGGCTTATGCATTCCCTCCCGCCTTCCAGCCCGCTCATCGGCTTATGCCTTCCATATTCTGCCTTCCAAGCCTTCCATCAGCTTATGGATTCTCTCGCCGGCTTACGCCTTCCCTCCCGCCTTCCAACCCACTCATCGGCTTATGCCTTCCATATTCCGTCTTCCGGACCTTTCATTGGTTCGCGCTTTCCGGTTCACGGCCCTTATCCAGAAGCCTGTGAATCTTCTCATGGGGATCCAGCAGCTTGGATATGGACTTGCCGGCGTTCACGGAGTGGATATAAATTGCAATATATTTTGTGATATCCACCTCCCTGTACCAGGGCGCATTCCGAATCTCGTCCCTTCTGTAAGACGCATTTGTAATAAACACGGCTTCCAGCACGTTTTTCTTATATGCCTCGTCAAACTTCTGGATCCCGGCCGTAAACAGCGCAAAGGTGGCAATGGCAAACACCCTCTTCGCCCCCTGCTTCTTGCAGTACTTCGCCACATCCAGCATGGTGGTTCCCGAGCAGATCATATCGTCCACAATGAACACGTCCTTATTCTTCACGCTGGGTCCTATATATTTATGTATGTCTACCACATAGTTGCCGTCAACCACCTTGGTCCTGGACCTGCGCTTATAAAAGATGCCCATATCCAGCCCCAGTTCATTGGTATATTTAAAATTCCTTGTAGTGGCTCCCAAATCCGGAGAGATAAAAAGGGAATGCTCCTCGGAAAATTCAATATTGGGATAGTATTTTTTAATTGCCTTAATTACCTGGTAAATCGGATACAAATCGTCAAATCCGTTATAAGGAACCGCGTTCGCCACCCGGTTGTCATGGACGTCAAAAGCAGTAATATTTTTCACACCGATATTTTCCAGCTCCCGCAGCGCCATTGCGCAGTCCAGAGATTCCCTGGAAATTCTCCTGTCCTGCCTGCTGGCATACAGCAGCGGTGAAATCACATTAATCCTGTAGGCCTTTCCCCCGATAGCCGATACCGTCCGCTTCAGGTTCTGGAAATGCTCATCCGGAGACATCGGGACAGTCTGCTCATACATCTGATAAGTATTGGAGTAGTTTCCCACATCCACCAATATATACACATCGGCTCCCCGGACCGTGTCCTCCAATACTGCCTTTGCATCGCCTGTGGAAAAGCGGACAATCTGTGAATTAACTACATGACATTCCTCCTTATTATAGGTCTCCCGCAAGTAATACTCGATTTTGCTCGCGAGTTCCTCGGTTCCGTACAGGGGAATCAATACGATGGGAATAGAGTGGTTTGCCGCCAGTGAACTCATGTTTTCCTCCTTATGTTGTAACGTGAAGCTGTATTTTTGAAAACACCCTGCCCTATTCGGGAACTGCCTGAACCTGTACGGTTTGTCTTGAAACAGTTCCCTGCGTCCTACGCCCTTTCGCCCGGAAGACAGGTGTTCTCATCGTTTCTACCTATCAATATATAACACTTTTCCGAATTTTACAAGATGGATTTTTTCCGGAACCGGCTGGGTGTCATCTCAAATTTCTTCCGGAACAGTCGATTGAAATTTGACAGATTGTCGAATCCCACCCGCTGCGCAATTTCCAGTATTGTCTCTTCACTGTTCCGCAGCGCGTACGCCGCCTTTTCCAGCCGAT
>OFGX01000553.1_pt1 | contig 27630 bp, 9 predicted proteins | sample 1521831 | NCBI WGS metagenome assembly OFGX01 (sample SAMEA3504080, study PRJEB24116) | mouse gut metagenome | biome: mouse gut; feature: mouse-associated habitat; material: faeces | place: Denmark | collected 2011 | reverse complement strand
ATCACCATAATCATAAATATTAAGGATAGCACTAACTTGCTTTGCTGGAGTGACTGCTTTAGATTCTTTAAGAGCAGATTTAGTAACATGTTGTGCAGATTGAAGATTCAAAGTAGTATCTTTAGAATCCTCATTCTTTTTAGTATCTTCAGTTACTTTATCAGATTGATCGTTTTGAAGTTGAGTGCTTTTTTCAATTGTTAATGATGAATCATCAGCCTTCTTTTCTAATGATTCAGTCTTCTTATTATTAATTTTTTGTTTTGTGGTAGATTGATCTTCAGAAGAGTTCTTAGATTGATCCACCGCACCTGCTTTAGCAGATTGACTTTCAGTATTTGAATTTTCTACTTTATTTTCTGTTGCTTTTGCTTCATTTTTAACATTAGAAGTATTTGCTGCATCATTTTCACTCTTAGACTGAACCTCACTAGTAGTTTCGGTGCTACTATTTATTCCTCCATTTTCGCTGTCAGCGTGCACTATTTGAGTATTTGCACCCAACATCAATGAGGTACCAAGTAAGACGCTAGCAACACCAACGCTAAACTTTCTAATACCGAAGCGTTGCTTTTCATCAGCTAGATTCTTTTCCAAATTGTGGTTTTTCTTAGAACTCATTCTTAATTAATCCCTCCATCAGATCATTTTATTAATATCAATATTATAATAAAATAACAATGGTTACTTTTCAACTTTTTTCGATATTTTTTGTATACAATTATTTGATATATATGTTAATTAGTCCTTTATATTTACTCTTCCACCCTAACTTATCACTTTCTGTAAAATAAGCAATCTATCATTAAAAAGCACAAAAGATTCCCGCCTAATTTGACGGAAATCCCTTGTACTTTTGTTTTCTTTACCTTAATGATAGCACGTTTCTTCTATATTTGAGTGACTAAATCATTATCATATTATTTTTGACTTTTTCGAATATTTTTGTTGCTTTTTTCTTCCAAAGCTGATATATTATTATAGCTGTTTAATACTATATGTTTATAGCATAACTGTTAGTTTATACCATCATAATTAATAACTAAAGGAGGGAAATTTTAAAATGACTAACTATAAAAAAACTGATGACATCATGAATTTACCAACAGATAAGGAACATCTCTACTGGACTAAAGACAAGATCGTCCGCGAAATTGATAATCCAGAAATGCAAAAGCATATCACTTACATGAAGAATTACGAGATCAACAAGAATACCTTATGTGTTTACAACTTCTTCGAAGATCCTATTAAGGGAAAATATTTTTCTTGCATCTTTGATGTAGCACTCGGAATTGTCTTTTCAACTCAATCTTCAGCTGCTTTAGTTGAAAGTTTGATTCGCAAAGGCATCTATCCCAGCTACTTCGCCCAGAAGGAAGCCAGTCGACGACTAGATTTCAATCACTTCAATTCAATTATTGTCGGTTATGGTCTCTACTTCACTACGCGCGGAACAACAACCCGGCGTTTTCACTTGCTTGCCTTACACCATATGAAGGATTACCATATGCTTGATTCAACCGTTAGTGTCTTTACTACGCTGGCAATCAATGGGTTTAAATATGAATTCGAGCTCGATGATTGCCACCAGCAGCTTCCTACACTTCTCAATCATGGCCTTTACTTATACAAGTCGGTTCACGATAGTCTACTTGACCATCTTCACGCCCACACTCATCACGAACGTCTGAAGTCATCCCTGGTCAACAACGAAGACCACTTGATTCAACACCACAAAGACATCAACTTTGTTGCGACCTTAAGCGACGTAATCGAGCAGACATTTTCCGCTTGGCTCAGCCGTGTGAACTACGAACTCAACATTTGCATGGATTGGGCATTTCTCAATATCAAATTTCTTTAAAAAGCTAAGGAATTGACTAGCTTTATTTTTTTATACTTTTTTAGAAAAAAATCCAACCCTCATCCGTGCGATTATTATAAGCTTCCCAATTTCGTTCACTTTTTATAAATGTTGTTAAATCAGTAACCGAGCTTGTTAAATTTGAATTTCGTATATTTTTGATTTCTTGCTAATATACTTTCTGCACAAGCGCTTGTGACATTTTTTCAAAAGGAACTTAAGAAATGAGAATATCACAAGAAAATTTTTTAACAGCATTTAACAATAAGAAGCTAATTTGCGGCGCACTCAAGTATGCGCACGTGTATCCCAGCTCTAGCAATTATGAAGACTACTTTCAAGAAAGCGTCTTAGTGTATGCTCACCTACTAGAAATATACAAGGATAAGGAACGCAGCGAAATCGATAAGCTCGCTTTTAACAAGATTGTCTGGAAGATCACCGATGAACTACGCAAACTTATGCGTAATAAAGAACACAGCGTTGATTTCGATGATGCGATGGAAGTTGCCGAAAAGGTTAGCTGGGATAACTTGGTTTGGCTAGAATTCGAAGTCGAAAAGATGACAGAACTAGAGAAGACTATTTTCTTTGAGCATTTAATTGGTCGGCGCACGATCACGGCTTTAGCCACAGAATGCAGCGTCACGCGCAAGCATCTGCAGACAATAAAGCGCAAACTGCTAACTCGTTTAGCCCGAGCAATGAAATAAAAAACAAGGATTGAGTCCATGATGAGGATTCAATCCTTGTTTTGGGTCGTTGAATAATAGTTTCTAATATTCACTTTGAACATTACTCACTTAATATACTCAATATTTCATTCTTTAAGAAAAATATTTTGCACTTGCTTCAATAAATTATCAAACTTAGTTGAAGGTTGAATATGACCTATTACTTTACCGTGTCTGGCAATAAAATCATAAGTAAGCATTTGAAAAAGTAAAGCATCCCCATTAGTCTTACTAGAATAATCTAGTACATAAAATCTAAAAGGATCATTTTGAATGTGATTATGTGTAATTGCTAATCCGATAACTAATCCCGATTTTTTTATATATTGATGTCTACTAACAACAAGAAACCGTCTTCTTATATTATCCTGTTCAGGATTGTGGCCGCCCATTTCATGACCAGCATGAGGTTCTGCATCTACCATAATTATATCGCCTTGGTGTACATCAATTTGTACCATTATCTAATTCCTTACCCATTGGTTTTACTTCTCTAGGATTATATCCTAATTCTCTATATTCTCTCTCAATCTCTGCTTCATAATCATAATTATCATACGCTGGATCAGACCACAAATCATATCCTTTTTGATCAGTTCTTTTATAAACTAGGTCTCCATTATTTTTCAAATCTACTGTAAACTCCGTATTTACAGGCACATTAAGAGATTTAGGAATAGTCAAAACAATAGAATTTCCTTGTTTTCTTGCCTTTATAATCATAATAAACGCCTCCTAATTAAAGTATATACCGTATTCACGGTATATACAAGTTGATTCCTATTTGTCATCTAAAACAAAAATAGGATTAAGCAATTTCGTTGCTTAATCCTTATTTCTTATTTTGTAGCTGCCTTCTTAGCCGTCTTCTTTGATTTCTTAACCTTTTTCTTTGAAGTCTTCTTAGTTACCTTCTTCTTGCTAGTCTTTTTACTAGTTTTCTTAGTAGACTTCCTGGTGGTCTTCTTTTTAGCAGCTTGGGCTTGCTTTTGAGCATCAGCCTTAGCTTGATCAATTATATTTTGAACATTTTTTTGGTAAGCTTCATAGTCAGTGTTGAATTGAGCCATTGTTGAAACTTGTGCATTCTTATCTTCTAAGTCAACATAGTCAGTTGGAATGAACAAGATTTGGTTCTTGTCGCCATTTGGAACAAGAATCATATAAGTTTTAATAGTTTGTTTCTTCGAAGGATCTTGTTTGTTGGTGGCTTGCAAATCTTCAGTAGCGTAAATAGTTACTTCCTTACCCTTGTTCCAAGTTACAGGATTACCATTGGCATCCTTATATTGAGCAATTGTAGAAGTTCCGTTATTATCTTGAATAGTTACAATTTGATCAGTATCCTTATTAATAGTACCCTTCCAAACCTTAGTGTACTTAGGGATATTTACTGTAACTTGTTGGTTTTGTGGCTTTTGAGCTGTAGCCTTTTTACCATAATTAGGAATCTTCTTACGATTCTTAATACTCAAGTCTTTAGATGAAACATAAACACTGTGGGTCTTACTAGTCTTAGAAGTAAGGGTACCTAAGAAGTAATACTTAGCACCTGAATTTACAGTTAAAGAGAAGAAAACACTCGTCTTTGAGCCCTTCTTAAACTTAAGATTCTTGTTCTTGTACTTCACAATCTTTTGGTAAGTTTGACCGTTACTCTTAACTTCTACGGCTTGATAGTAAGTTTTAGGCTTTCTCTTAAAAGTAACCGGATATCTTTTAAGTGGAGTTGCCTTTTTGGCACTAGTCTTTTTCTTGGTAGCAGCTTGGGCAACTGCATTATTATTTGGCAAAACTGTGCTTCCTGTTCCCACTAACAAAGTTGCTGCAGCTAAAACTGCAAATAATTTATTTTTCTTCATCGATTTTTCCTCTCTTATTCTACTGCTACTATCATACTATGATTATCGTATCTTGTCATGAAACTTATCATAATGATTGCAGGAAGTAATATTTTTCTGTAAAATACGATCAAAAAGGAATGATCAAGATGACAGACATAATTGTAACTACAACTGAAAATATCCCGGGCAAAAAGTACGAAATTATCGGCGAGGTTTTTGGCGTAACCACTCAATCTCGCAACATGATTTCTGATATTGGTGCAGGACTCAAGAGCATTGTCGGTGGCGAAATCAAGGCATATACTAAGATGCTTCACACCTCACGTGATGAGGCAATCGAGCGTTTGCGTGATGCCGCTAGCGAAAAAGGCGCCGACGCCGTAGTCATGATGCGTTTTGACTCAGGTTCTATTGCCAGCGACATGCAATCCATTGTTGCTTACGGAACTGCCGTTAAATTTATTGAAGATTAACAAAAATCCGTTAGAACTTTTCGTTCTAGCGGATTTTTTAGAATAAGTCTATGGATCAATAAAGCACATAATTTCAAATACAAAAAGCCCTATTCATTGCGAATAGAGCTTTTATTGTATCAAATTTTAAGATTAATCACGCTTGCGCTTTCTGTCGCCTGCAAGACCAAGTAAACCTGCTCCTGCAATCAAACCTAAACCAATCAATGCGGATTCATCTTTTTCACCAGTTTGTGGCAATTTACCCTTTCGACTATTTCCATTAGTTTCATTTGCGTTCTTAACCCCAGCTAAACCGGCGCTCCGAACTGATGAACTTGAAGAATTAGCTAACTCATTTTCGCCATGTGGTGCAATAGTAACAATTCTGCCTTTGCCATTGCTTGCCTTGTAGTAGTTTAAAACTTCTCCATGAGGGCCAACAGCTACAACATAACCATGACTTGCAAGCCAACGAGCATTATTAGCATGAGCAACAGTCATACCAGTATTTCCAGTAGCGGCGTGACTATTTGATGAAGTATGTGACTTATGACGCTTTGGTGTGATTTCATTGCTGTCATCACTATCGTTATCATCATAATCATCGCCATTATCACCAGAATTATCATCTATGTTAGATGAGTTATTACCGTTATTTGGCTTGTTTTCATTAGTAGAATTGTTGGTATTATTACTACTTTGATTATTGTTTGAATTATTAGCATTACCGTTATTGGTATTGCTATTATTTGAGTTATTGTTGTTATTTCCTGAATTATTATTGTCAGGATTTACTGGATTTGGATTATCTGGATTTATAGGGTTGGTATTATCACCCGTATTACTATTGTTACCACTATTATTTCTATTATCACTTGTGCCCTCTACATTAACCAAAATCGTAATTGGTTTCGTAGTTGGTCCAGTAATATCAATATCTTTAGTTGGCAAACTGCTCTCGACAATTTTGGCATTCTTGTATTGAGCATCACTAGTAATATCACCAAATAAGATTTCAATTGCTTGTTTCAATTTATCTACACTCAAAACAGCATGTCCATCAGTCAGCTTCCCTTCAAAGGTGTAAGACTTAATCTCTTTATTATCCTTTTGATTTACAAAGATAATTTGTTGAGTATAAGTACTGCTTTGCTTATCTTGAACAGTAATTGTGACTTTAGTTATAGTCGTTGACTTATCTGGATAAGTGATCTTGACGCCAACATCTTTATAAGTGCCTGCCTTCTTCAAATCTTGAGCAACTTGATCTGGATTACTCCATTCAATAGTTGTACCCTTTGGCAAACTATCCTTATTACTAATGACATCCTCCGGCTTCAAATCACCGTTAACATCAACACTTACAGAACCATTATTTACAACATTTGGAGTGTATTTATCACTATCAGTTTGTTGACCAGTAACTTTGGTGTAAGTGATCGTTAAAGTTTGATTACCGTAATCCGCACTTGGCTCAACTTCATCAACCTTGCCGCTTGCCTTATAGCCATCAATCACAGGAACTGAAATTGCATTAAAGACTTTATTTCCTTTAGCCTTCCAGTCACCGTAAGTAATTTGACCGGTAGCAATTGATAAAGTTGCATCCCTACTAAACTCAACTTTTTGAACTGTCGTCGTTGTCTTACCATCTGGTGAAACGATATCCACAGTTCTAGTAACTGTCTTATTCAAATCATTTGCCGTCAAACCTGCTGGATAAGTTTGGCCAGTTGAATTGATTGGCGTACCTGGAGTTACAGGCTTAGAAGGATTAATTGTAACAGTTTCAGAAACTACCTTCACTGAAATTGGAGTATCAGTATTTTGAATAGTAACTTGACTTGGAACGCTAGCACCATCAGCAAGCTTCCAGTTAATTGGTAAACTTGCCTTAACATCAACTGTTTGACCAATCGTACCAACTACGTATTGGCTACCAACCACTTGACCACTTGGATCAACATAGTTGATAGTTTGCTTTTGTTGACCACTTGGAATTGGCGTTACTTGAATAGTTAAAGTCTTTTCAGTATTAGCACCAAAAGTAATTTGAGTTGGATAATTTACATTAGCTGCAATTTCATATCCATTTGGAAGTTCAAGTGGAACAGCTACGGTTTGGCCTGTCCGACCACTAAACTTCTGGGTCTTAATCAAATTATTTCCATTTACATAATTAATCTCAACAGTTTGTTCATTGCCGACATAGTTAACAACGATGGTATTAGAAATTGGAACATTTTCGTTGTTACGAGCCACTTGAGTAGCAGGAACATATTGCTTACCATCTTTGGTAATTAATTGAACATCGCTACTTGTTGCAGTATATCCATCTAGACTTACATTTTGTTCTGGATATTCGTTAATAACTTGTTTATCAGCATTTACGCTGTTAGAAGTCCAATCAGTGTAGGTCACTTTACCAGTAACTTCATCAGTAGTTTGAATTCTATAGAACTCAAGTGTGCTGGTAGCTTCACCAGCTTTTTGATTTGGATAATTCATGACAATCGTTCTCGTCACCTTTTGATAAAGATTACCGTTAGATTGATCATTACGTCCATCAACTGTAACGAGTTTGTGTTCAATATAAACCGTTCTATCCTTGGCATCAGGAGTGATCGTGATGCTAGTTGGAACTGAAGTGTTTGGAACAACTTGCCAGTTCTTTGGTACTTCTAAGTTAACTGGAACGTGTTCACCTGTCTTACCAGAAATAGTTTGAGTAGCAATTACCTTGCTGTGATCATTATTAGCAACATAATTGATCTTCACACTTAAGTTTTCGGAAGCATAAGTAATGGTAATGGTTTGGTTTTCTGGCTCACCATTTGCGTTCAAAGCGGCTTGGCTAGGGATGTAGCTTGCACCATCTTTAGTTACTAATTCAAGACCCTTTCCATCTTTTTGAACATTGACTGTATAGCCAGGAAGTTGAGTAACCTTTTGTTCCTTAAAGTCATAAACCAATTGATCAGCTGTTCCACTATTTGAAGTCCACTTGCTGTAAGTAGTTTGACCATCTTTAGTTGTCTTAGTCCTATAGAAGATCAAACTATTAGTTGTAGATTGAGGTTGTTCATTTGGATAAGTGACGGTGATTGTTTGGGTAACCTCACGGTAAAGACTTGGATCGTCCTTGTGATCAAGACCGCTAATGGTTTGACCAGGATTATCTGGAGTAGTGTCTTTAACAACATTAACTGTGGTTGAAGCATTTTGCTTGCCGAAGGTGTAACTAGTTGGGTATTGTCCATCTACCTTGTAGCCGTTTGGCACGTTCAAAGTAATTTGAACTGTTTGACCTGACTTACCAGTGACATTTTGGGTGCCAACATTTTGACCATTATCAACATAGTTAATGGTGTAAGTGTAAGTTTGATCAGGGTTGTCTGGATTATCTGGAGTAGTTGATGTAAAGGTAATTACAACTGGTGCAGTATCATTTTGACCTTCGGCAGTTACTGTCCAAGCTGGAATTTCTGAAGCACTAGCTGTGTAACCATCTTGCTGCTTAATTTGAATTGGACTAAATGTGTACTTACCATCATTACTCCAATCACCATAAGTAATCTGATCAGTTACAGCATTCTTATAAGCTAAACGCTTGAAAGTAATTGATTGATCGGTAGTTTGATCAGCTTGACCTGGGAACTTGTAGACAATTTGACGACTGATAGTCTTTTCAGTTTGATCTTTCAAACTTGGATCATCAGTGACGTTAATTTGCTCAGCTTGTACATAAACTAGGGCGGGAGCTTGATCCGAATTACCAAAGGTTACACTAGTTGGATATTTACTGTTTGGAACAATTTCATAGTTTTCAGGAACTTTCCCTTGGATCTCTTGAGTAAGTTGAATGGTTTGGCCTGACTTGCCACTTACAGTAAAACTACCAACTTGCTTATTATCTTGAGCATTAATGTATTGAATTTGCATACTGTAAGTTTGATCTGGATTGGTACTCTTCTTAGTTACATTAACATTTGTAGAACTATTTTGATTACCAAAAGTATAAGTTGTTGGATAACTGGTACCATTTGCAAGTTGATAGCCATCTGGAAGATTCAAAGTGATTTGAACGGTTTGACCTGACTTACCAGTGACATTTTGAGTGCCGACATTTTGACCATTATCAAGATAGTTGATGGTGTAAGTGTAAGTTTGATCAGGGTTTGGCGTTTGACCATTATCTTCAACAACTTGGACATTAGTTGAAGCATTTTGGGTGCCAAATGTGTAGCTGGTTAGAACTTGGGCTCCATTTGCAAGCTTGTAGCCCTTTGGTACGTTCAAGGTGATTTGAACGGTTTGACCAGCTTTACCAGTCACATTTTGCATCCCCACATTTTGACCATTACTCATGTAGTTAATGGTATAAGTGTAGGTTGATTCTGGATTATCAGGCTTACCCGTATACTTATTAATGTAAGCAACATTGATAGTTATATTTGTAGGACTACCATTTACAAGTCCAGAAACATCTTCGATAGAAGCAGTGTTGCCGTTGATTACTGGGGTGACAGTTCTATCATCACTAGTTTCAACCTTAAAGGTGTAGCCATCTAAGTTAGTAAAGCTTACTGGGCTGAAAGTAGTAGCTTTATTAGACATGTTAGATTGCCATTCACCATACTTCCAATTACTAGTTGATGGATCAAAAGTCTTGCTTCTGTAGAAGGCCAAGTTTTGCGTTCTAGTTTGAGTATCACCATTAGGTCCAGTGATGTTAACCACTTCATTTACGGTTCTGTAAAGATCAGGATTATCTTGGTTTCCTTGTTGGTTACCGCTGATAGTTTGAGGCTCAATTAAAACATTCATGTCACTTGGAGCAACATTGCCAAACTTGTAGTCGCCTTCCTTTGGTACAGTTTGGCCAGCAACTACTTGCCAGTTCTCTGGAATTGGGGCGTTGATCGTTACAGTTTGATCAGGCTTACCTGAAATGGTGTAGGATTGAACAACTTGATTATTAGCTTGGTTGATGTAGTTAATCTTGAAGCTCAAAGTTTGCGCGGTGTAGTTGACATTGTAAACGGTGTTGGCACTGTTTTCGTTGACTGCTTCAGCTGGAATTTGACCATTAACTAGTTGAACCACTTGCCCGTCACCGTTAGTTACTTGAACGGTGTAGCCAGGAATAGTTTGAACCGGACGAGCGATAAAGTCAGGAGCTGTTGACCAATCACTATATTTAACTACTTCACCAGTTACTTCGTTAACAGTTGCATTTCTTACAAAAGTTCTTGAAGAAACTACTGGTTGTGAAGGCTGATTTGGATAGTTATAGTTAATAGTTTGAGTTACAGTTCTGTAGTAATTAGGATCATCCTTGTGTTCGTCCCCGTTAATCACAACACTCTTACCAGTTACTTGAACATCAATTGTTTTGGCATTATTTTCAAAAGTAAAACTTTCAGGTAGTTGTTGGCTCACTAAAACATAATGATCTGGAAGTTGAGGCTTAATACCTTTACCCGTATTATTCCAATCGATGTATTCAGTAGTACCAACTTTACCAGTTAAAGTTTGGCTGCTAACAGTTTGACCATTATAAACATAATTGATAACTTGCTTAACTTCTTGGTTTGGATCAACAGGAGTGCTGCTATCCTTTTCAACTTGAACAGTAGTTGAGGCATTTTGATTACCAAATGTGTAGCTGGTTGGATATTGCGCACCGCTGGCAAGTTTATAGTCATTTGGAACATTCAAAGTGATTTGAACTTGTTGACCAGCTTTACCGGTGATATTTTGGCTGCCGACATTTTGACCATTATTCATGTAGTTAATGGTATAAGTGTAGGTTTGATCCGGATTGTCTGAACTAGTTGAAGTATAAGTTACAACTACTGGATTAGTATTATTTTGACCTTCAGCAGTGACTGTCCACGCTGGAATTTCAGAAATATCAGGCTTAAAGCCATTATTCTCTTTAAGCTGAATTGCGTTAAAGGTATAAGTTCCGTTATTGCTCCAAGGACCATAGGTAATTGCACCAGTTACCGCATTCTTATAAGCTAAACGCTTAAAGGTAACGGATTGATCAGTAGTTTGATCAGCTTGACCTGGGAATTTGTAAACAATTTGACGGCTGATAGTCTTTTCAGTTTGATCTTTCAAACTTGGATCATCAGTGACATTAACTTGCTTGGCTTGAACGTAAATTAAAGCAGGAGCTGAATCAGTGTTACCAAAGGTTACTTCAGAAACCACGTTACTATTTGGCACAATTTCGTAGTTTTCAGGGATATTCTTATTAATGTCCGCAGTAAGTTGAATAGTTTGACCAGACTTGCCACTAACCGTAAAACTACCCACTTGCTTATTATCTTGAGCATTGATGTATTCAATTACCATTGAATGAGTTCCATCTGGATTAGTTGGCTGAGTGCCGTCTGCAACATAGTTTGCGACAACAGTAATATTAGAATTACTGATTGGATTACCATCCTTATCGAAGACAGAAACTGCTGGAATTTCCGTTACTTCTTTGCCATCAATTTCAGCTTTGTAACCGGTAATTTGTGGAAGAGCAACAGCTTCAAAACTGGTTACTACTTTGCCACTTGAATCTACAGAATTTGATTGCCATGGAGTGTAAGTCTTTTGACCGGTTACTTCATTAGTAGTTTGAGTTCTGTAAACTGTAATAGATTGAGTATTAGTATAACTTGAAGTACTGTTTGCAGGTTCTGCAGCAAGGGCCATTAATGCTACAGTTGCTGGTTGATTTGCATTTGGATAATTGATTTGAATAGTACGAGTAATTACACGATACAAATCAGGATTTTTAGTTTCTAAACCGTTAACTGTAGTAATTTTAGGTGCAATTTGAACATCGGTTGAACTATTTTGATTGCCAAAAGTTACACTACTTGGAAGTTGTTGGCCACTTACAAGTTGATACTTTTCAGGCACATTCAAAGTAATTTGAATTGTTTGGCCAGTCTTACCAGTCACCTTTTGGCTATCAATAGTTTGACCATTGTTCCTGTAATTAATGGTGTATGTGTAGGTCGCATTTGGATCTACTGGATGATCAGGATTAGTTGAAGTAAAGGTTACAACCACAGGTTTAGTATCGTTTTGGCCTTCGGCAGTCACAGTCCAAGCTGGAATTTCAGAGATGTCAGGCTTGAAGCCGTTTTGTTCTTTAAGCTGAACTGCATTAAAGGTGTAAGTTCCGTTATTACTCCAATCACCATAAGTAATTACACCCGTTACTGCATTCTTATAAGCTAAACGCTTAAAGGTAACAGATTGATCAGTAGTTTGATCTGCTTGACCTGGGAACTTATAGATAATTTGACGACTAATAGTCTTTTCAGTTTGATTCTTCAAAGTTGGATCATCGGTTACATTCTCTACTTTTGGTTGAACATAAATCAAGGCTGGGGCCAAGTTAGAATTACCAAAAGTGATCGTAGTTGGAACGGAAGAACCGGAAACAATTTCGTAATTTGTAGGAATATTCTTCTTGATGTCTTCAGTTACATTAATGGTTTGACCAGCTTTACCAGAAATTGTGTAGCTGCCAACTTGAGCGTTGTTATCTGCCGCATTCAAATATTGAACTGGCATTGTGTAAGTTGCATCAGGATTATTTGGGTTAACGGGGTTAGTGCTGTCATTCTTTACAACTTGAACTGTAGTTGAGGCATTTTGATTACCAAATGTGTAACTAGTTGGATATTGCGCAACGTTGGCAAGTTTATAGCCATTTGGAACATTCAAAGTAATTTGAACTTGTTGACCAGCTTTACCTGTTACTTCTTGAGTACCAACATTTTCACTGCCATTCATATAGTTAATCGTGTAAGTGTAGTCAGCTTGAGGATTATCCGGATTATCTGGTTTACCCGTGTCCTTATTTACATAAGTAACATTGATAGTCACGTTAGCAGGGGTACCATTTACCAATCCAGAAACATTTTCAATTGAAGCCATGTTACCGTTGATCACTGGAGTGATGGTTCTACCATCGTTGGTTTCTACCTTAAAGGTGTAGCCATCAAGATTAGTGAAACTTACTGGGCTGAAAGTTGTTGCCTTGTTTGACATGTTAGATTGCCATTCACTATAGTTCCACTTATTAGTTGATGGGTCAAAAGTTTGGCTTCTGTAAAATACTAAACTTTGATCTCTAGATTGAGTTTCACCACTTGGACCAGTAATATTTACAGTTTCGGTAACTTTTTGATAAAGATCAGGATTATTTTGTTGACCTTCTTGATTACCACTGATTGTTTGTGGTTGGATCAACACATTCATATCGCTTGGAGCTTCATTGCCAAACTTGTAAGAACCAGCTAGAATCTTTTGCCCAGAAACAACTTGCCAGTGTTCAGGAACTGGAGCGTCGATTTGAACAGTTTCATCAGGTTTACCTGAAATTGTGTAAGACTTAACAGTTTGGTTATTAGCTTGGCTGACGTAGTTAATCTTGAAGCTCAAAGTTTGCGCGGTGTAATCAATGTTGTAGATGGTATCAGGACTATCAGCATTAACAGTTTGAGCTGGAATTTGGCCGTTAACAAGTTGAACCACTTGCCCATCCCCGTTAGTTACTTGAACGGTGTAGCCAGGAATGTTTTGAACTGGACGAGCGATAAAGTCTCCACCAGATGTTACCCAATCAGTGTAAGTTACTTCACCAGTTACATCGTTACGACTACCATTTCTCACGAAGATTCTGTGAGAAACTACTGGATCTGCCTTTTGATTTGGATAGTTGTAGTTAATGGTTTGGGTAATATCGCGATAGAAATTGCGGTTGTTAGTTTCTTTACTGCCGTCAATTATAGTAGTTTTAGGTTCTACTTGCGCAACAATTGGTTCCGCATTTTCATGGAAGGTAAATTGACCATAAAGCTTTTGAGCTACCAAAGTATAGTGCTCAGGAATTTTTGGTTCGACACCCTTACCAGTCTTCTTCCAGTCAATATCTTTAGTTGTGCCAATCTTACCAGTTAAAGTTTGGCTGCCAACAGTTTGACCATTATAAACATAATTGATAACTTGCTTAACTTCTTGGTTTGGATCAACTGGAGTGGTGCTATCCTTTTCAACTTGAACAGTAGTTGAGGCATTTTGATTACCAAAGGTGTAGCTAGTTGGATATTGCGTACCATTGGTAAGTTTATAGCCCTCGGGAACCCTCAAAGTAATTTGAACTTGTTGGCCACTTTTACCAGTAACATTTTGACTGCCAACAGTTTGACCGTTGTTAGCGTAATTAATTGTGTACGTGTAAGTTTGATCAGGATTGTCAGGAGTAGTGCTGCTATCTTTTTCTACTAAAACTGTACTTGCGGCAGGATCATTTGAACCAAAGGTGATGGTTCCGGCTGGAATATTTTGAGTAACATTAGCTAACTTATAACCTGCTGGATATTGTAAAGTATAGGAAACCTTTTCACCAGTCTTACCCTCAACTGTTTGACTACCAACGTTTTGCTTAGTGGTATTATCAACATAATTAATTACATATTTATGACTGTTAGCAGTATAGGTAACTAAAATATCTTGGCTCTTAGTGTCTGGAGTTACATTAACTTGAGGCAATTCAATCTTGCCATTTTCATTAGTCAAGGTAACTGCGGCATTATTGTTATCACGATCAATTGCAGTTGGAGTGTAGCCTGCTTGAGTTAAATTGTAGGCAGCCCAAACTTGATCAAAAGGCTTGTTGGTTTCAGAATTAGTTGCTACCTTCCATTCACCATAAGTGATTTTGCCAGTAACATCATCTTTAGTACCGCTTCTATAGTAAGTTACACCTTGAGTTCCCATATCTTGTGCAGCTTGACCTGGCATTTGAATGGTGATCTTACGAGTAACTTGACGAATTTGATTTTGGGGATCCTTATTTGGATCAACTGGAGTTTGTTTAGGTTGAACTTGAACATTGACTGGATCTGGATTTTCATTGCCAAAAGTAATTGTACTTATGACTTTAGTATTTGGCACAATTTCATAATTAGTTGGAACATGGTCTTCAATTTGCTTGGTGACATCATTTACAGTTTCACCGGCATTACCAGAAATTGAAAAACTTCCGACATTAGTTGTACCATTCATATAATTAACAACTTGCGTGAATTTCACGTTTTGATCAGCAGTATAAGAAACAGTCACATTAGTATTAATTGGCTTACCCGTTGAGTCAGTTTCCGCATTAGCAGCAGCTAAGTAGTACTTACCATCTTTATTAATGATTGACCCCTTGTCAGTCGTAGGGATGTAGCCAGTGTAGCTGACATCAATTTCAGGATATTGACTGATTGGATTGTTGTTATTATCAACAGTATTTGATTTCCAATCAGTATAAGTGGGTTGACCAGTTACTGTATCAGTTACTTGATTACGGGTAAAGGAAAGAGTTTGAGTTGCAGTTCCAATCGTCTTATCTTGAATCTTCTTTGTGATAGTTCTAGTAACTTGAACCTGTTCAGAAGTAGTTGTTGTCGCATGTTCAACGTAAATATCAGCACTTGCATTAGGTCTAATGGTAATTGAAGTTGGGTAAGGGGTATTTGGAACAATCTTCCAATTCGTTGGAACATCAAGCTTAGTTGAGCCGTTTGCTCCATCAAGACTTAAAGCAACTTCATCACCGGTTTTACCAGAAATTTCTTGTGAGCTTACAATTGTCTTCTTATCATCATTTGCAATGAAGTTTAACTTAGCAGTTTCCTGTAAAGCTTCAAAGTCAATACTGTATTGACTATCCTTTAAATTACCATCGGCATCCTTTTCAACGCCGGTTTCAGAGATGTAAAACTTCCCTTCATCTTCTTCGATATTTAAATTTGAACTACTTGGTTTATAGCCTGGGAAGGTTTGAATTTCTTGTTTCGCAAACTTGCCGTCTGGGTGATTTTGATCAGCAGTCCAATCAGTGTCAATTATCCATTTCTTAGTAGCTTTATCTTGACTAATCTTTCTAGTGTAATTAATGGTATCTGTTTGAGTTGCTGTCTCACTCTTGTTACCATTCTTATCAGTGTAAGAGCCACCTTTTGGTGCATTCAAAGTGACAGTTCTAGTAACTGATTTATTGGTTATAGGCTCAGTATCATATTCTTTTTGATCAGTTTTACTTTGGTTTTCTGTGGTAGCAGTCTTTTCTGCATTTTGCTTTAAAGTCTGATCAGCTGTCTTTTGATCATTAACAGCTTGAGCACTCATCCCTTGAGAACCAGCATTTCTCACATCAAAAGTTTGCGTAGAATCATTTTGTTCAGTTCGCGTATTAGTTTTTGCCTCATCTGTTTTAGTTTCAGCTGTAGTTTGTGCACTATCATTTTCGCTTTGTGCATTATTTACAGCTTTATTTTTATCACTATTTTGTGAGCTACTGTTATTTACAGAAACTACAACTTTAGCATTTGCATCTGAAGTATTAACGCCGTCAGTTGACGGCGCACTTACTTTAGTTTCATGATTTTCATCATTTGAAGCTGGCTGAGTATCTGCTTTAACAACTTGAGAATTAGCCATTCCCATAAAGCTAATCCCAATCAATACTGACGCAGCTCCAGCCGAAAACTTTCTAATAGAATATCTTTCACGTCTTTCTTCTATATTCTGAATTAGTTCTTTATTTTTAGATCTTGGTATCATTTTATCAGCCTCATTAAAAAGTGTACATTTTTCTTTGTGACCATATTACAGTATTAATAATAACATAGATAAATAACTATCGTTACTATTTGTTTATGCATATGAATAGAAAAAGACGACGTTTATTCGCAATGTCATTAAGTTAAGACATTTCGTTAATTCGCCGTCTTTTATTCTTTACAACTATTTACGTTTTCCAGTCAATCCAATCAAACTAATTACAGTTGCAGCTACACCTAAAACCATAGCAGCTGTATTTGAACCATGATCTTGATGAACAGGTTGTTGTCTAATTCTATCAGATTGAGGAGTGTAATGACTTCTTTGGTTATACAAACGTTGTCTTTCACTCATCTGTGAAGCAGATGAAGTAACATCTGAGCGTTGAGAGGTACGCTTTTGACGTTTATTATTGTCCTTTTTATCGTACTTCTTATTAGAATTCTTTTGTTTCTTTGTTTGCTTCTTTCTTACACCAATAGTGAAAATCTGGGTCATTAAATCATTATTATCAAAGCGTTGAACTACACCTTCACGATCAAAATTGTTGAATACAATTTCATAACCAGCATCTTTGATTGCCTTCAAAGGAATTTCAGTACTGTATAAATCGTTAATGCTTTCACCTGGCTTACCTACCAAAGGACCAGAGGACGTCAATTGCGCACCATTTTTATCAACATCAATAAAGTTAATGATGGCAACTTGATCATGAGCTTGTTCTGCAGCAGGCTTGACTTCATTAGCATTATCAGTTTTAGTTTCTGTATCTGTTACTGAAGTTTGAGTTTCCATCTTAGGCTGTTCGCTAGTTTGTGCTACTGTCTGTTCATTAGCTTTAGCAACAACAGGTTGAGTAGTTTCAGGCTTTGAAACGGCTGGTTTTTCAGGAGACTTAGAATTTTCCTTCTCGGGTTCAATTGCATTTGAACCCACTACTTCAGGAGTAGGAGCAGGCTCACTGGTCATTTTAACCTTAGTACTCTTCTTTTCCTGCTTCTTATTTTCACCAACAGGAATTACTAAGACATCATTGCGCTTCTTAGCCTTGTAAGTTACACGGACATCTTTTGCAGGATTGTGAGGAGTAATTGTCATCAAATCACAAGTGTAGCCGTCAACATCGGGAACAATTTCATCAGCCATTACCTTTGTGGGATCATTATTTAAAGTAATAAAGCGAGGCTGCTTAGCTCCTTCAATTTCTTTACCATCTTCATCAACCGGAATAATGCGACCGTTTTGGACATAATTAACATTCACAATTCTGTCTTCACGAGTAATTGGTTCCGCGCTAACTTCTTTAACTTCAGTATGATAGCCCGCGATCACAGGTACTTTTACATTATGGAATTGACTAGGATCTACAGTCCAGTCAGTGGTATACTTACCATTTTCAATTACTTCTCCAGTTGGAACTACTACTGTAATTGAGCGTGTCCAAACTGCTAATTGAACATCATTGACTGGCGTATTATCTCCTGCACCTTCAAAATCTACTGCAAAAGTAGTTTCTTGATAATATTCATTTTTCTTAACTTTATCATTAGGGTGATCAACATCAACCTTGATTAGTTCATGTTTCATTGTCATGATGAAAGTAGGAACATAATCTTCTTCACTCCCAAAGAATTGAATATTATCATCTGCATTAAAGCCATTATTAACTAAAGCATAACCTTTTTCCTTTAGTTCATTAACCTTTTTTACAGGATCATAGTTGATTGGCATATTAGCTTTACCAGTTAAAGTTTCAGAAGCAATTTCATGATTATTATCAGTAATATCCACAAATTTGATTACTGCCGATTGATCACCCGTATCCGGATCACGATTAATATCATATTCAACACTGTACTCACGATCAGGATCTTGGGCAGTAACTAATTCCCCACCTACCACACTTTCATCAGGAACAAAACCAGGTAAAGTGGGCACACCAATTAGGAAGTGACTTTGACTTTCAGGCTGCCACCCTTCATCCTTGATCATTTCTTTAGTAACTTTATCAACCACAATGGTATGATTAAATATTACATGAGTTACTGTATCAGCAGGCGTACGATTTCCTGCACCACTATAATGGACAGTTTGTGTACCAACCTTTTGAAGATCATCTTTATTAAATCCGTAACCTGGATTATTTACATCTACTACTTCATGACCATGACGAAAACTAATTACATAAGGCGTAGTTGATTCATCACTAAATAATGGCTTTTTACCGTCAGGATCAAAATTATTTTCGACAAGTTCATAGCCCTTGTCTTCTAATTCCTTGATCTTTGCGGCACTGTCATAATCAATGACGGAGTCCTTACTACCTTCTAATTCACCAGAGGTGCCTATATTAGCCAAATCATCATCTATATCTATGAAGTTTACAACTGCTTTTCGTCCCTTACCAAAAAGAGACATCTTTCTTGTTAACTTATTCATCAGACTCTAGCCTTTCATATATGTCCATTATAATACGATTATTTCATTTTCCAAAATCCTATACAACGAAATCATGATCCTAACCACCAATTAATTTAGCTGAATCGTGCAAGCTATTGCTATTTTGAAAGCGGTTGAAAAATATAAATTCGTATCAAATCAGTCTCTTGTATATATAATAACACACATTATTTAATAAAACTTATATTTTTCTAAAAATAACACATAGATAAAAAAGAACATAACCCAAATTTGAGTTATGTTCTTTTTCTATTTATTTATAAATATTAATTAAGTTTAACTATTTTTTATTTTTTCTGCTTTTTAACACCGGCAAGTCCAATTAAACCAAGTCCTGCAGCTAAACTTCCAGCTACAATCGCAGCTGAATCATTAGCTTGGCCAGTTTGTGGTAATGCTTGTTTAGTCGAAGCAGTTGATTGCACAGTTTGTTTATTTGAAACTACAGTGTTCTTTGCTGGAGTTTGAGCATTAGTTCTTACAATTCCCGTTCTACCAGTTACATTAGCAGCATGAGGTTTTACAGTTTGAATATGTTCATCCTTCTTTGTCTTATTTTCTGTCACAGTATGAGTAGCTGGTGACTTTTTAGCCTTAGTAGGAATGTTTTGTGGGAGTGGACGAATAGTTTCAATTATTTTTGGCTTCTCATAAACTACTGGTGTATCTTCGATTGGAGACTGTGGAGTCACGGTCTTTTCAGTTGGCGTATATCCTGGAACGTCGGGAGTTGGCTGGTTTGGCACCACCTTAGTTGGATCAGTTGGATCGTTTTGATACTTTGGAGCAGGTACATCGGAAATCGGATTATGATTTGGATCTACAGGTATAATCTTACCGATCTTATGGTAAACCACAACTACACTAGCATCCGGATTTGCAGGAGTTACGGTCTTCCCTCCAGCTGTAGTTACTTCAGCCACATAACCATCAATTACTGGAACATTTATCGTACCAAAGGTATAGCTTGATTCGCCATTAGTAAACTTGTGAGTTTGAACATTTGGATCACGAAGTTGAGTATTATTATCTCCATCAACGAAGGTAATTGTTTGCTTACCAATTACAGTTTCTGGAGTTGGCACTGCGTTCTTCTTATAAGTTACAGTATAACTCTTATTAATATCTCCGTTTCCATTCTGATCAAGAGTAACGGTTTCTCCACCAACGCTATTTTTATCTGGGGTATAGCCATTAATTGTTGGAGTAGTAATTGCCTTGTAGGTTTGAGTTGAAGTCCAACCGTTATCTTTAACAATCTTACCAGTTACTTTATCAACCAAAACTTCATGCTTAAACTCTACTGTTGACACATTATCCTTCGGAGTTTGACCATCTGCACCTTGATAGTGAACAGTTTGAGTACCAATCTTTGTTAAACTCTTAGAATCGGTCCTTTCTGGCCACTTAGGGCCATTTGGATCATTAGGATTGATTGGTTGTCCAGGATTTCCAGGTTTATCTGGAGTAACTGGAATAGTTTGATGCTTAAAGTGAACTTCAAAATCATTACCATCTTTAGCAAATGTTTCATTACCATCTTTAAAATTGTTAGAAACTAATTCATAGCCCTTATTTTCAAAATTAGTAATAGCATCTTTAGTAGTGTATGTGATCTTGTCTCCAACATTTCCTTGAAGACTATCAGTTCGAATAGTATCGCCAGTAGTGTCATCGATATAAGTTACTTTTCCATTAGCCTTAATTGCTTCTGGATCCTTCGTATATGGCACATTAGTGTCTTGGGTTGGATTTTCTGGAGTAATTGGTGATGGATTTTGTGGTCTATAGCCTGGAACATTTGGCACTGGCTCATCTGGGGTTACCTTAGTTGGGTCTGTTGGATCATTCTTATAGCTTGGTGTTGGCGCATCTGAAATTGGCTTGCCACTTGGATCTACAGGAACTATCTTACCAATCTTGTGGTAAACAACAGTCACTTCTGCCAATGGATTAGATGGAGTGATCGTCTTTCCACCAGCAGTTTTAACTTCCGCAACATAACCATTGATTACCGGCACGTTAATAATATTAAAGGTATAGTCTGGAGTATCTGATTTTCCATTAGTAATCTTAAAAGTATGAGATTGAGTATCAGGATCTCTCAATGGAGTATTATTTCCATCAACAAAATGAATAATCTGCTTACCTTCAATAGTCGTTACTTTATCATTAGGAACATAATTTACAGTTACAGTCTTGTTCAAATCATCGGGCGTAATCATTGTACCCCCAGCGGTCAATTGATCTGCATGGTAGCCATCAACGACCGGAGTATCAACTTTACCAAAAGTATAACTGCTTACGTTCCAAGAACCGTGATCTACTATTTGACCAGTAACCTTATCAACCGACATGTTCTTAGTAAAAGTAAATTCTTGAACATCATCTTTTGGAGTATTTTCACCTGCACCTGTGTAATGGATAGTTTGTGTACCGGTTCTCTTTACACTATTTTCATCGGTGCCTTGTGGCCACTTAGGGCCATTTGGATCATTAGGGTTAATTGGCTGACCAGGATTTCCAGGCTTATCTGGAGTAACTGGAACTATGCCATGTTTCAAGACAACTGTGTAAATTTGGGTAGTTGCATCATCGTGATCATAAACCGCATTAGCTGGGAAGCCATCGTTCACTAGAACATAACCCTTATTTTCAAGATCTTGAATTGTGTCAGCAGTTGAATAGTCAATTTTTGCGCCAGCTTTACCCGTTAAATCACCGGAAGTAATGATAAGTTTATTATTTTCATCACTATCAATGTAATTTACAATTGCAACTTGATCCTTTACTGGATTAAGTTGACCATTTTTACTGTAAACCACATTTACTACGTAATCTTGATCAGTATGACTCAAAGTTACTGAATTGATACTCTTTACACCGTCGCTATCCTTAGAAATATTGACTACATGATATCCATCAATAAATGGAACATCCATACCGTTAACTTGTTGATCTGGTGACCAAGTCAAAGTCTTAGTCCACTTACCCGTTACCTTATCAAGTTCACCAGTTGCAGTGAAGGTGATGGTTTGGTTGATTGGTGTACGTAATGCCTTGCCGTTACCATCCACAAAGTTAATGGTACGAGTTACTTGGTGACTTAAGTTCTTAGCATCAGTATTATCTGGCCACTTAGGTCCATTTGGATCGTTAGGATTAATTGGTTCTCCTGGCTTACCTGGCTTGTCTGGAGTTACTGGAACTAAGTCATGTTCTACGTAAATAGTTACGTTAGTAGTTCCCTTGGCAATCTCACCTGGAATAGTTACATCTGGGTTGATTACCTTGTAACCCTTGTTAGTAAGTTCCGTGATTACCTTATCCTTGTCGTAGCTTACCTTTGTACCAACATCTTCTGAACCTGATTTGTATTCATAATCAGTAAGGTTTTGACCAGTAGTGTTGTCATGTACAAAGACATTTACTTCACCCTTGTCATTTACAACTGGGTTGTAAGGTACTGGAGTATCTTTACCCGGATCAGTTGGAGTAACTGTTGGAGTTGATGGAGTCATTCCTGGAATAGTTGGAACTGGTTCATCTGGAACTACCTTAGTCGGATCACTTGGATCAGTTGGGTAAGTTGGAGTTGGTACATTTGGAATTGGCTTGCCGTTTGGATCAACTGGAATAATCTTACCATTTGGTGTGTAAGTTACAGTTACTTCCTTGGTCAAGTCCTCTGGAGTAATTGTTGTTCCACCTGCAGTACGCTTGTCTGCGTGGTAGCCATCAACTACTGGAGTATCCACGTTGCCAAAGGTGTGACTAGTTACGTTCCATGAACCATCAGTGATTACCTTACCAGTTACATTATCAACTACCATGGTCTTGGTGAAGGTGAAGCTTTGGACATCATCCTTAGGAGTCTTGTCACCTGCACCAGTGTAGTGAATAGTTTGTGTACCAGTTCTCTTAACGCTGTTTTCATCAGTGCCTTGTGGGAACTTAGGACCGTCTGGATCGTTAGGATTGATTGGTTCTCCTGGCTTGCCTGGTTTGTCTGGAGTAATGGTAGTTGTACCATGCTTCAAGACTACTGTGTAAGTTTGAGTAGTATTGTCATCGTTATCGTAAACTGCATCTGCTGGGAAGCCATCGTTTACAAGAACGTAACCCTTGTTAGTAAGATCTTGGATAGTTGAAGTAGTACTGTAGTCAATCTTAGCACCAGCATCCCCAGTCAAATCGCCTGAACTAGTAATTAGCTTGTTGTTTTCATCACTATCAACATAATTTACAACAGCTACTTGATCTTTAATTGGATTATAAATCACTGGCGTATCCTTACCCGGATCAGTTGGCGTTACTGTTGGAGTTTGAGGAGTCATTTTTGGAACAGTTGGTACTGGTTCATCTGGAACCACCTTAGTTGGATCAGTCGGATCAGTTGGGTATTGTGGTGTTGGCACATTTGGAATTGGCTTACCAGATGGATCAACCGGGATGATCTTACCCACCTTTTGGTAAACAACTTCGGCAACCACATTCAAATTATCACGGGTTGAAGTTAACCCTCCAGCTACTACTTGATTATTTCTCTTGCTAAAACCATCAATTGCCACATAACCATCAATAACTGGAACAGTTACTGTATCAAAAGTATGTGAGTCCGCATTCCATGAACCTTGCTTAAGCTGCTTACCAGTAAACTTATCATAAGTATCCCCACTATATTCATAATTAAATACTGGAGAAACAACGGCTTGCTTAAGTTCATGTCCTTCTTCATCTACAAACTTTACAGTTTGAGTTGATGGCTTAGTATCTTGACCACGAAGTTCAGTACCATTTTCGATATAAGTAACAGTTACTTCAACTTTTGAATTATCAGGAGTAACAGTACTTCCCTTCACATTTTCTTTATCAGGATGATAATTTTCAATAACTGGAGAAACTACATTTTCAAAAGTATAACGTTCTGGAGCCCAGCTACTTTCAATAACCTTACCATTCACAGCGTCAGTTTTGGTAGTTTTTACAAAAGTAGTTGTTTGTTCATTATCATTTGCAGCTTTACTCCCATCTGCATAAACATAATGAATTACTTGATTACCATCTTGAGACACAGTCGTAGTTTCAATTTTATGCTTCAAATGGACAGTGAACTTATTCTTATTTTCATCTGCATTAAAAATCTTTGCTCTATTTGAAAAATCGTCACTAACTAATTCATAACCTTGTTTTTCGTAATTAGCAATTTCATCCGCAGTACTATAGTCAATATTAGAACCAATTTTTCCATTCAAAGCAACATCTTTAAGGTCTTTTTGGTCGGTATCATCAATATAAACTACATTTCCGCTAGTTTGATTAGTATAAACATAAGTTACAGTGTAATTAAAAGTTGTAAACTTTCCTTCAGTGGCACCACGAACAGTTTTTAAATTATAGCCGTCAAAACTCTTTTGTTCACTCTTCCATTCACCATTTGGATACCAGTTTTCCTTAGGGTTAACACCATTATTAGTTTGATCCGGATTTTCTTTATTAAAAGAAAGTTTTACTGAATCAGCTAACTTTTTTCCATCTTGATCAACATAATTAACAGTTACTGACTTGTGTGGTAAAAAGTGAACGGCTACATAAGATTCCAATCTATTAGTTAAATCGCTATCTTTATGATCATTTAATACGCCGATATAACTAAATCCTTGCTTAGTATATCTTTCGTCCATATTATTAATGGTTTTTTCAAAAGAATTATCACCATAGGTTTTATTAACCAAATCAATACTTACCCCACCTGGCAACTTACTCCAGTTAATCCCATAGTCTTCACCAACACCGGTAATGCCAGTTCCTCCACCATCTGGAAGCCCTTGTTCTGCATTTTTAGCAACTTTCTTATAGACAAATTTAATAATCATTGGATTTAAATCGTCTTTAGTTGAAACTTGTGTAATTGGTTTTTCAACGACTGGATCGGATACTAATTCATACCCTGGAATATCGATAGCACGAGCCATAAACTTTGAATCTTCAATTCCATCTTGATCACTATATGGACTCTTTGAAGTAGAAGCCTTAGAAGAATCACTAAACTTAGTCAATAAATTACCATCTGTATCTACATACTCAACAGTAGTTGGAGCAAGTGGAGCAAAATGCAAAGTCAAATTCACATCATGATCGGGAACGACCAAATTTGCATGACCAAATGCAGGATATTGAACTTCATAACCTTCCAGTGCTTCCGGATTCATCAATTTATAACCAGCATAACCAGTGTAAATTCGGTGGCTTTTATCTCCTGCTTTAGCTTTAAAGGAATCCGTTCCATACAAAGTTTGCCCCGTACTATCATCGATATTGGTAATATTAACGGAATATTCTTGGTTCTTATCAGAAACTTGTGGAGTTTGTGCTTGCTTTTGATTAGTGACAGTCTTATTTTGATCTTCAAGCTGTTTATTATTTTGTTCAGTGGTTGGTGAAGCAGTTTCTACTTTATTATTCTCCACAATAGATGTATTATTTTGTTTTTCTTCTTGCTTAGTATTTAATTCTCCACTTGTTACTTGTGAACTTTCAACCTTATCTTGATCTTGCTTTTCAGATAAAGTTGTTTCATTAGAATTAACAACTGGAGACTTAGTTTCTGAGGATTCAGTCTTTTGAGTCTCAACTGGTTTTTCAGCAGCCTTTTGAGTTTGTGCTTGATTATCTGCATTAGTATCGGCAACTGGGGCCTCATTGGTTGAAGGAGCATCATTTGCAGTGGATTGTTGAGTTTCTACTACAACCTTATCAACTTTCTGAGTGTTAACGGCTTTATTGCTTTCAGAAACCACATTTGCATCTGAATTTTGATCATTGTTTTCTTGAGTGTCAGCTTTTGCAACAGCATTAGTTGAGCCTAGCCATAAACTCGTACCTATTAGTACAGAAGCAGCACCCACTGTAAGTTTTCTAATAGCAAAATGATCTTTTCTTTCTGCTATTTTTTCGTTATTAGTTTTAACATTCATAATTCTTTTCCTCGATAGTTCTAAAACTCTGTTATGTTCTTGATAACATACGTTATATAATCTTCATAAATATATAATAACACAAATTATTTAATAATGACTATTCTTTCAAAAGTATTTGAAATTTATTTTGATACATAAAAAAGACATGATCTCATAGAAATCATGTCTTTTCATTTAGCTAACGATTAAAGGAATCTATTCTTCTTCCTTTTTACGTTTCTTTACACCTGCAAGTCCGATTAAACCTAATCCTGCAGCAAGTCCACCGACTACGCCGACAACTTCATTATCCTTCTCACCAGTTTGTGGAAGAGTTTTAGTTTCATTTTGCTTTTGAACTGGAGTACTTATCTTCTTAGCGTTTCCAGCAGTAGGAGTTTTAACTTCTTCGACTGGTTTAGCGCCATGAGGTTTTACAGTATCATGACCACCATCCACATCAGTTGCATGAGGTGGAACAGTTTCATTTTGCTTATTAGGAACATCCTTCTTAGCTGGTTTTTCAGGTGTTACTGGAGTTGGAGTTGGTTCATCATCTTGAGCATGAGGTGGAATAGTATCTGGATTATCTGGCTTAGTGTAAACAACCTTCGTATCCTTAGTTGGATCTACTGGAGTTACACTGTTTTCACTTGGAGTATAGCCTGGAACTTCCGGAACTGGTTCGTTTGGTACAACCTTAGTTGGATCGGTTGGATCATTCTTGTAACTTGGAGTTGGAGCATCCGAAATTGGATTTCCATTTGGATCTACTGGAACGATCTTACCAATCTTGTGGTAAACAACTGTTACGTTTGCGTCAGGATTATCTGGAGTTACTGTCTTACCGCCGGCAGTTCTAACTTCTGCAACATAACCATCAATTACTGGAACAGTTATTGTGCCGAATGTGTAACTAGATTCACCATTGGTAAACTTGTGAGTTTGAACATCTGGATCACGAAGTGGGGTATTACCATTATCACCATCTACAAAGCTAATAGTTTGTTTACCTGTTACTGTATCAGGAGTTGGTACATCTGGTGTTGGAGTCACATTCTTATTGTAAACCACAGGTGTATCCTTACCTGGATCAGTTGGTGTTACCGTATTTTGACTTGGAGTGTAACCTGGAATAGTTGGAACTGGTTCATCTGGTACTACTCTGGTTGGATCAGTAGGATCAGTTGGGTAAGTTGGTGTTGGTACGTTTGGAATTGGTTTGCCACTTGGATCAACTGGGATGATCTTGCCGTTTTGACTGTAGTTTACTACATCAGTTACTTCTGGATTTTCAACTGTTACAGTTTTACCACCTGCAGTACGTTTGTCTGCATGGTAGCCGTCAACTACTGGAGTATCAACGTTGCCAAAGGTGTAGCTACTTGGAGTCCAGCCGTTATCCTTAACAATCTTACCCGTTACCTTATCAACTATTACTTCATGGTTAAATTCAGTAGTAGTTACATTATCCTTAGGAGTATTGTTGCCTGCACCAGTGTAATGAATAGTTTGTTTTCCTGTCTTCTTCAAACTATTTTCACCAGTACCATCTGGCCACTTAGGTCCATTTGGATCGTTAGGGTTAATTGGTTCTCCTGGCTTACCTGGGTTAGTTGGGTTTACTGGAACTAAGTCATGTTCTACGTAAATAGTTACGTTAGTAGTTCCCTTGGC
>OFGX01000552.1_pt1 | contig 27663 bp, 29 predicted proteins | sample 1521831 | NCBI WGS metagenome assembly OFGX01 (sample SAMEA3504080, study PRJEB24116) | mouse gut metagenome | biome: mouse gut; feature: mouse-associated habitat; material: faeces | place: Denmark | collected 2011 | reverse complement strand
CACAGATTGCGGAAATGATTTTTCAAACACGCTCTAGTAAATAGTCGTCATTGCACAGGAAAAGACAGTTTCACGATTGTTCCTGCTCCCGGTTCAGAAATAAATGACATATCTGCATGATGAATCTGTATGATCCTTTCGCAGATTGCAAGCCCCAGCCCTGCCCCGCCAGCAGCGCGGCTTCGCACCTTATCAACACGATAAAAAGCCTCTTTTATATGTGATAACTGATCTTCTTCGATACCTGTCCCATGATCCTCAACTTCAATTACAATAGCAGCTTCCTGTGAATATGCAGAGATACGAATTTCATCTTCCTGCCGGCTTGCCTTAATTGCATTATCAATCAGGTTATTGGTCAGTATCAGAAGCTGTTCCATATCTCCTCTGACAGCGTAATTTTGATGCAGAATATAAGTCAGCTTTATTTTCTTCTCTGATGCTCTCACGTGCATAACCTTTTCCGACTCCGCAAAAAGTTCTTTCACAAAACAGTTACTATCTTTTATTTCATCCCTGCGGAGCAATGCCATATCAAGAAGCTGATACGCCATGTTTTGAAGTCTGCTGCATTCCGACATGATAAACTGTGTACATTCATAACGTTCTTCTTCTGACACAAGTGCTTTTTGGATATATTCTGCATATCCATAAATCGCAGTCAGTGGAATCCGCAGTTCATGGGAAAAATTATCAATAAACTGCTGTTTCTGCTCTGAGGCTTCCTCAAGCTGCTTAATTTGATTTTCTATCTGTTCTGCCATAAGATTAAAATTGTGTGCCACACTGGAAATTTCATCCTTTCCACGAACCGGAATCCTGCTGCTGTAATTCCCATTTGCAATCTTTGCAGACGCACTGGAAATCTGTCTTAATGGGCGAAAAATAATATTCAGGAACTGAAACAGGAAAAATGACATCAGAAAGATTACTGCAGTTCCTGTTAAAAAAAGAATGTTTTTCGTATGACGCCATGACTGGACGGTTCCGCCCAAATTCCCAATATACATCAATCCGTAATCCTGCCACGGAGCCGGAAAGCGGCCATAAACGCACAGAACAGGGCAGTTTCCATTTTGCATATAAACAAGCCTTTCCTGACTGTAACCTGTATCTGGTGGAAAAATCATGTTTTCCTGCGATGCAAATACAGGACTTTCATAAATCCATTCCCCTGAAAAAGACACTGCAAGTCCGTTTCCCTTTCCTTGCAGATACCGCGAATACAAGCGCATCAGGCTATCTATATTTTCCTCCACATGATTTCCCCTCTGCTCCAATGCCTGCATATCTCCAAGCAGGGAAGATGCAATGACATAATGCTCTGCCAGACATTTGTCCCTGACAGCTGAAAGTTTGTCCCTAAGGATAATGATTGAAACAATAAGAATCATTGAATTGAGAAACACAATAAACAGAACCAGCGCAGCGAAAAAAATCTTCTTTTTCATTCGTGAACCTCCAATCGGTATCCCAGCTTATACACTGTCCTAATTTGATTTTCCAAATGCAGTTTGTGGCGCAGTCTCTGAATATGGACATCCACGGTACGGGTACCACCATCAAAATCATATCCCCATACCATGTCCAACAGCTTTTCTCTGGAGAGGGCAATATTCCGGTTTCTAATCAGTACCTCCAGCAACTCATATTCCTTGGGTGTACACTCGACGACTGTTCCATTTAGGAAAACCTGATGACTGTCAAAATCGCATTTCAAGTCACCCATTACAAATTTTGATTCAGCTTTTTTTGTCCGCCGCAGTACCGCTTCCACCCTTGCTGCCAGTTCCAGCATCTGAAACGGTTTTGTCAAATAATCATCTGCCCCCTTAGCCAGTCCTTTCAGCTTGTCAGTCAATTCACTTTTCGCTGTCAGAAAGATAACCGGCGTCCCAAGAGTTCTTTCAAACACCTGATAACCGTCCAATCCGGGAAGCATAATATCCAACACAATCAAATCAAACTTTCCATTTTCAAGCAGTTCAACCGCCGACAATCCATCAAAAGCCTGCGTACAATGATGCCCTGTAAGACTTAGGTTTCTGCGTATTAATTCATTAATGGACAATTCATCCTCTACAATTAATATTTCAGCCATCTTTTATCAACTCCCTTTTCGGAAAATATTCTGCATATCCATGCATAATTACTGATTTCACGCTCACATAATAACCTTACAAATCGGAATTCTATCATTATCGTAGTTGTCTCTTTATTCAACGACACTAATGCTGTAAACATTGGTAATTTGTGCAGGATATGATTCCGCAATCAAACCGTCATATACGTTTTCCAGAATATCACCCACTTCTGGCGAAGAATTCATATTTGCCATAGGAACGGTTATCTGGTCTGCATTATTCAATGTTACTATTCAATTCTATACTTCCTTCAACCGGCTTGACAAGATAATAATCGTCATGCATTTCTAGTATAGTCGCTTGGCATGTTGTCGTATCACTTGTTTCGCCGTTACAAGCTGTAATTGAAAACAATACAGCAAAAGTTCTATGTATACAAAAAATCTTTTTCATTTTTTACCTCCTAAAAATTTTATTGAGAAAGTATATAAAACCCCGATTTATATATTTGATTATACAATATTTACAATGCATCTTTATAAGTTTATTCTTAATAGGTACACAATTCCTAAAAAAGAGTTAATTAGCTTCCTATTCAAAATAATAAAAAGAATACCTCAGAAATGTTTCAAAATTGTAAAATTTTTGCAGCCATTCAGCGGCCTGTGCATTAACTGCACTAATCGTAAGAAAATGCAAATATAAAAGGTCAATATTCATCAACAAAGGTAATATTGCATGAGGTCCAGCCTTATTACCTAACCCGGATAAATATTACATTTCTTTCATTTCCTTCTAAAAAATATGTCAGCTTACTCTATGATATGGCATAAAAAAGCTGACAGCCCATTCTCAAGGATTTGAGATATAATCAAGAGAATAAGGAGTGAACAAAAATGGCAGAAAACAGGCAATACGACCATGAATACAAAGTACAGGCAGTGAAACTCGCAAAGGAAATCGGACAAGCAAAAGCCGCTAAAGAACTGGGGGTTCCCAAGAATACCATGTATGGCTGGGTACGGGCCAACCGTCTTGGCAGCCTCGACCTTGGGGCAGGATCACAAACCCCGCAAAGCGCCATGACGCTTAACGAGGAACTTCTTCAGCTCCGCCAGCAGGTTAAGGAACAGGAAAAAGAAATCCGCCGTTTAAAGAAGGAAAATGACTTTCTGGAGGAAGCCAGTGCTTTTTTCGCCGCGAGCCGTCTGAGGTCAGCAAAAACGAAAGAATGAAGTTTATTGCTCTTAAAACCAAAGACGGCGAATTAAAAGGGGATATCTTCTTTTACTGCAGAATCCTTCATGTCAGCAGGCAGGGATTTTACCAGTACCTTGCAAATAAAGACCGCCCATGGAAGTATCAGCCCCTGGCAGACGCCATGATGGAAATCCTTGAGGAAGATGATTGTAATGACACCTACGGTCGGATCCGCATGTATCAGGCATTAATGTTAAAACAGCCTGAAAATGTGGATATTCCCAGCGAACGTACTGTTTACCGTGTCATGAAGTATATCGGCATCAGCCATCAGCCCAGGCGCAAACCAAACGGAATCACGAAAGCGGATCGGGAAGCCCAGAAATCAGAAGATCTGTTAAAACGTGATTTCAAGTCAGAGGAACCACTGGCGAAGTGCGTAACAGACATAACCGAGATCAAAGCCAGCGATGGAAAGCTGTATGTTTCCGCTGTTTTTGACTGTTTCGATTCCAGCGTGGTTGGACTGGCAATGGATACTAATATGAAAGCTCCATTATGTGCGCGGACACTGGAAAACGCGGCGAAGACATATCCGGGCATCCATGGGGCAATTATCCACAGTGACAGGGGAAGCCAGTACACCAGCCAGCTTTATCGGGAGACAATCCGGAAGTATGGCATACGGCAGAGCATGAACAGTGCAGGCGGCAGATGCCATGATAACGCCCGCTGCGAGAGCATGTGGGCCAGAATGAAATCTGAACTGCTCTATGGTCGCTATAATACAGAGAAGATGAGCACAGATGAAGTGAAAACCCTCATCTGGAGATATTTCATCAGCTATTGGAATAACCGGAGGATCTGTTCCTCTAATGGAGGTCTTCCTCCCATGATAAAACGGCAGCGATACTATGATTCCCTGAAAGAAGCAGCATAGGATACAAAATCCTTGAGGAAAATGTGTCAACTAATCTTGACAAAATCACTATGAGAAAGCCCATGAGATCGGGCGGCAGCTTGCCGACGCTGTAACAAAGGGGCAGCATGAGTATGTATTAACGACGCACATTGACAAGGGGCATATCCATAACCACATTATTTTTTGCGCGGTCAACTTCGTAGATCATCACAAGTATGTTTCCAACAAGCGGACGTATTACGGCATACGGAATATGAGCGACAAGCTGTGCCGGGAAAATGTCCTGTCCGCCATCGCTCCCCGGCAAGGCTTATCATAGTGATCGGGTCAGGTCTGTTATTTATGGCATCCAGCATTATTTGGATGGAGCACCACAAAAAGCATTCATTTTGACTGGCAGGCTGTTTTTTGCCGGACTGCAACCTTTTCCTTCCCTGAAAGGTATTACAGACAGGAACAATAATTTTGTTGGAGTATCGGGACTTTTCGGAGGAGGAAAATTTATGAGAAAAAAGGATGTGCGGAAGAAAAACTATGGGGCAGGAGTGGCGGTGGTCTGTCTGACAGGCGTGATCCTGCTGGCCGGCTGCGGCAGCGGCGGTGAGACAGCATACACGCCGGGTGATTTGGACATTAATGGAGAAGCAACGGACAGGCCGAGTGATTCAGGCATTAGCGGAGAAGCAACGGATAGACCGGGTGATTTAGACGTTAACGGAGAAGCAACGGATACGCCAGACGATTCCAGCAATACCGGAGAGGCAGCAGGGGAGTCAGGTAATCCGGATGCCGCGGGAGAGAACGCGGCAAAGTATGAGGCGGGGCAGAAAGATGACGGAGTAAGCGACGGTCTGTCCGGGTCACTGCAGGACAAACCGTCTGCAACGGAAAATGCCCGGTCAGCGGAGCAGGAGGATATTGCGGAGAAATCAGAGTTCTCCGCGGCCGACGGAGGCGGGTTTTCTGCCGACATGGAAGAGAAAAGAGCGATGACGGGCGGCTATCTGGAATCCTGTTATTCTTATGAGTGGGAGCCGGGGCGGTATTCTGCGGAGGAATACAGTCAATGGGAGGAGACGGGTTTTGTCTCCGTCATGGCAGAACCGTTGTCTACGTTTGCGGCGGATGTAGACACGGCCTCCTACAGTAATCTGCGGCGGCTGATCCGGGAAGGTTATACGCTGGAAGGCATTCCGGAGGGCGCGGTGCGCATAGAAGAGCTGCTTAATTATTTTGACTACGATTATAAGGGTCCGTCTAAGGAGGAGCCGTTTGGCGTGACGACGCAGATTGGCAGATGCCCCTGGAATGAGAATGCGGAGCTTCTGATGATCGGGGTAAAGACACAGGAGATTGATTATGCACAGGCGCCGCCTTCTAATCTGGTATTTTTGCTGGATGTGTCAGGGTCCATGGATTCTTATGATAAGCTGCCGCTTTTGCAGGAGGCTTTCGGACTTCTGGCGGAGCACCTGACAGGCAGGGACAGGATCTCTGTCGTGACTTATGCCGAGGATACCCGGACAGTGCTGGACGGGGTGCGGGGCAGTGAGAAGGAGAAGATTGTGACGACGCTGAACGCTCTGTCGGCGAACGGCGGCACTTACGGGAGCAAAGGGATAGAGACGGCGTATGCGCTGGCGGAGCAGCATTTTATACAGGGCGGCAATAATCGTATTATCCTGGCTACGGACGGCGACCTGAATATCGGGATGACCAGCGAGAAGGAGCTGGAAGATCTGATCACGACCAAAAAGGAATCCGGTATTTTCCTGTCTGTGCTCGGATTCGGTACGGGAAATATCAAGGACAATAAAATGGAGATCCTGGCCGATAAAGGTAACGGGAATTATGCCTACATAGATAATCTGCAGGAGGCGCGGAAGGTGCTGGTAGAAGAGATGGCCGCAACACTGCTTACTGTATGCAAGGATGTGAAATTTCAGGTGGAGTTTAATCCGGCCGTGGTAGAAAGCTATCGTTTGCTGGGATATGAGAACCGCGCTCTGGCATCGGAGGACTTCCACGACGACACAAAAGACGCGGGAGAAATTGGAGCAGGGCACAGCGTGACGGCACTCTATGAGATCATCCGGAAGGGCGCCGGCAATCACGCCAAATTGGAGAAAGGGATAGAAGATCTGAAGTATGGCAGGGAATACAAAGAAGCGTTGGCGGCTGACAGGACTGCCGCCGGGCAGTATCCGTCTGCTTCGATGAAAGAATGGCTGACACTCAGCATCCGCTACAAGCGTCCGGCGGAGAAATGCAGTTCGATTCTGGAATATCCGGTGGGATATGAGAGCTATACGTCCGCACCGGATGAAGATTTTATCTTCGCGGCGGCGGTAGCGGAATTCGGTCTGCTGGCATCCCACAGCAGATATCCGGAGAATGCGTCGCTGGATCATGTCGATAAGACGCTGCGGTCTCTGGAGCTGACGGATGCGTATAGGAAAGAGTTTATGGAACTGGCGAATACTCTTTATAGTACGGTCAGATGATTGGATCAGATTGGATAAAATGATGGAAAAGAAGTGCAGGAAGCAGTATAGAGTGCCATAATCCCGATCAAACTCAAATTTATAATTGACTGAACATAAAAATCCCTGCTCCGGCAAAGAGCAGGGATTTTATAAAATAATCGACAAAAATCGACCAACGAGGGACAAAGACTACTTCACTTCAATTTTCTTCACTTCTTCCTTCGCGGCAATCTCCTTCTTCGGGAACCTCACTTCCAGAATACCGTTGTTATAGGAAGCGTCGATATCGCCGGGCTCCACGTCGTTCACACGGAAACTTCTGGAATACGAGCTGTAATAACGCTCCCGGCGGATATACTTGCTCTTGTCCTCTTCGTTCTTCTCTTCCTTGTGGGAAGCGGAGATGGTGAGCAGGCTGTCCTTCAAGTCAATGTTGATATCGGATTTGTCGAAGCCGGGCAGTTCCGCCTGCAGCAGGTAGCTGTCGCCCTGGTCGATCACGTCCGTCTTGAAGGCGTCGAAGGTAGCCAGTTCGTTGTTGCCCCAGAAGTTCTTGAAGGCGTTGTCAAACATCTGATCGAAGGAATCATCAAAAAACATGGGTTTGTAGGTACGATTGTTGAATAATGCTGGTCTTAACATAAAAGTCACTCCTCTTTTCTTATACTATGCGGCCTGCGCTCTGGCGGTGTGCCGCATGCTGCCGGTTTATTTGTTTGTAAATGATGTTGTAACAGCCAGAATATCTGGTCTGTTAACAGTTATCTGTTATCAGTATGACCGGATTTCAGGTTCCGATGCATGTCTGATAACTTGTTTGCTGTTTATAATTGTTATACAACATATATAACATAAAATCAATTATGAAAATCTAAAGCATTTCTTAATAAAAAATAAAACAGGATCTGTAAAAATTATATGGGAAGCAGACTGAGAATGTGGTAGCATAGAGGAAGAAACGAAGAGCCTCGCATGGAGGAAATCATTATGTTAAAAGAGAGTTGCGGGGAAAATAAAACGCGCGCAGGGCAGCGCAGAAAAGAGGGATTCATGAGACTGGGAGCATTGGAAGCGGGCGGTACCAAAATGGTATGCGCCGTAGGAAACGAAACGGGGGAAATCTTCGAGCAGATCTCCATTCCCACAGAAACGCCGGAGATTACCATGCCGAAGCTGATCGCTTATTTTAAAGATAAGCAGGTAGACGCTTTGGGGATCGGGTGTTTCGGGCCGGTGGAACTGGACCGGCAGTCGCCGGAGTACGGGCATATTACCACTACGCCGAAGCTGGCATGGCGGAATTATGATATTGTCGGCGCTTTTCGGGAGGCGCTTGGCTGTCCGGTGGGTTTTGACACGGACGTGAACGGGTCTGTGCTGGGGGAAGTGACCTTCGGGCAGGCCAAAGGAAAGAAATGCGTGATCTACCTGACCATCGGCACCGGCGTTGGCGGCGGCATATACATAGACGGAAAGCTGCTGCACGGTATGCTGCATCCGGAGGCAGGGCATGTGCTGATCCGGAAGAAGAGCGATGACGCATACGAAGGCAAGTGTCCTTATCATAAGACCTGTCTGGAAGGTCTTGCGGCGGGTCCGGCCATTGAAGCACGCTGGGGACAGAAGGCGGTGGAGCTGAAAGACCGGCCGGAGGTGTGGAATCTGGAGGCGGACTACATCGCGCAGGCGCTGGTGGGCTATATCCTGACGCTCTCACCGGAGATGATCATTTTAGGAGGCGGCGTGATGCACCAGGAACAGCTTTTCCCATTGATCCGGGAAAAAGTGACCCAGATGCTGGGCGGCTATATCCAGACGGAAGAGCTGGCGGATATGGAGCACTATATCGTGCCTGCAAGCCTGCACGACGATCAGGGAATCATGGGTTGTCTGGAGCTGGCAAGAAGAGAAAAAGCCGGCTGTGCGTGAATCTTCACTGATGAGAGAAATTAAGACCGGCAAGAACAGTAACAGAGCAGAATAAGCGAACAGAAGGAAAACGAAAGAAAGCAAAATAAATAGAATAAGGGAAAGCGAAGTAAAGAAAATAATTCAAAGTAAGCAAAAGCAAATCGGGCAGAACAAAGTCAGATGAAACAAAGTCGGACAAAACAAAGCCAGACAAAATAAAGAACGACAACGCGACAGGAGATGACGGAATTATGAGTATGATCGGATATTACTACAAGGCGAATGATTTTTTTGTAAAAAGGCTGCAGAAGGGAAGCGCTGAGGAGATTCTGTTTGAGGAAGATGTGGAGAAGGATCTTATGTGCGTCGATAAGGCGTGGCATGCGATCCACTTTGTGCTGACAGGGCGCGTATGGGATATGCCGGAGGACAATGTTCTGGGCCAGATGGTGCTTGGCGGGGAGCCGGTCAGCGATGAAGACTTTGGGTATGGACCGGCGAGGCTGCTCTCCAAAGAAACCACAGCACAGATCGCAGAGGCTCTTAAGACATGGGACGAAGCCGCTTTCCGGGACGGATTTAACATGGAAGATCTGGTTGCCAATGAGGTATATCCGGTAATGGATGGTGAGGACGAAGGGGGCTTTTTTACTTATGTCTGGGAGACCTTTGCCGCTTTGAAGAAATATTTCGAAGAAGCGGCAGAAGAAGGCGCTGGTATGGTCACATTTCTTGCATAGTGTGTGAGGCACCTTTTTCAGTGTAGATTCTTTCAATGAGGCTGTTGTTGAACCCGGCAATTTTCCGACAGGAGGCCGCGGACAGCAACAGCTTTATTGCTTTTTCATCTTAATAGGAAGTGTCTTTGCCTGTTTTTTCATATTTATTTATAGTAATTTAATTGTACTATAGGCGGAAATGGAATAAGATACGTATAGTAAACTTACATCATGCTCAGCCTGCCGTCGGGCGGGCCGCATGGCCATCCATGCTGTGAAAGTCGAAGACTTTTATAGTAACTTACATTATGCTCAACCTGCCGCCTGGCAGGCCGCATGGCCATCCATGCTATGAAAGTTGAAGACTTTCATAGTAAACGACGTAACAAGATATGAGGAATGCAGTACGGAGAAAGGTGTGACTATAAGATGAGAGAAAAAATACAGCGTTTTATGTGGGGACGTTACGGGAGCGATCGTCTCAGTCAGGTATTGATGGTGTGTGCCCTTGTGTTAATGGTTCTTTCTTTTCCGATAGGAAGCAGCTTCTATCTGCCGGCGCTGGCGTTGATGGGATATGTGTATTTCCGCATGTTTTCCCGCAATATCGCGAAGCGGTCGGCAGAGAATCAGTGGTATCTCGCCAGAGAGATGAAAGTCAGAAGATGGTTTCAAAACCGGAAAAGGGATTTCGCCGGGCGTAAGGAGTATAAGATCTTTAAATGCCCGGATTGCGGTCAGAGGCTTCGCGTGCCCAGAGGAAAAGGGCGTATTGCGATCCGGTGCAGGAAATGCAATCATGAGTTTATCAGGAAAAGCTGAGTGCAGGAAAGGATTGACAGACTATGTTCGGGTATATCAGGATCAATAAGGCGGAGATGAAGTTCAGGGAATTTGATGTCTATCAGTCCTATTACTGCGGAATCTGCCGTGACCTGAAACGCAAATACGGCGCGGCGGGGCAGTTTTCCTTAAGCTATGATATGACCTTTGTGGCCATGCTTTTGACGGGACTGTATGAACCGGAGACGAGGACGGGAACCTGCAGGTGTATGGTGCACCCTTTGGAAAAGCATGAGACGCGGAATAATATTTATACCGAATATGCGGCGGATATGAATGCGCTGTTTGCCTGTTATAAATGCCGGGACGACTGGAAGGATGAGAAGAAACTGCACCAGTTACTCTATGGCAGGATTCTGGAGGGTAGAAGCAGGCGCCTGCAGGAAACTTACGGTGAGAAACTGCGGCGGATTGAATGTCTGATGCAGGATTTTGAGGAGACGGAGCAGCAGGAGCCGCAGACCGGTGTGGGAGCACAGGACTCCGGCTATTCCTGGCTGGATACGCTGGCCGGCCTGTTTGGCAAAGTGATGGCGGAGATCGTGACGGTGCGGGAGGATGAATGGGCGGATCATCTGAGACGTTTCGGCTTTTTCCTAGGAAAGTTTATCTATCTTATGGATGCCTATGAGGATGTAGAGACGGATATCAGGAACGGAACGCCCAATCCTCTGAAAGGAAGATACGGTTCACCGGACTTCGAGGAAGCGTGCAGGACCATGCTCACGATGATGATGTCGGAGTGCTGCAGCGCTTTTGAGATACTGCCCATACTGGATAATGTGGAGATACTGCGCAATGTGCTGTATTCCGGTGTCTGGTGCAGATACGAAGCCATCCATGAGAAAAGGCGGAAGAAGGAGCAGGACGGGCAGCAGTCCACGATGAACAGGACAGTATGAGGGGCAGGCATGGGGCCAGAGAATGCCGATAAGGAGCAGGGTGGACAGTAGCCCGTGATGAACAGGACAGTGTGAGGGGCAGACATGGCGGCCAGAGAATGCCGATAAGGAGCAGGACGGATGACAGATCCATACAGTATATTGGGAGTGGCGAGAGGCGCTTCCGAGGAAGAAATCAAGAAAGCATACAAAACATTGAGCCGGAAATATCATCCGGACGCCAATATCAACAATCCCAACCGGGATCAGGCTGAGGAGCGGTTTAAAGAGATTCAGGCAGCCTATCAGCAGATCATGAAGGAGAAGACTTCCGGTTACGGCGGGCACGGCTACAGCGGCGGGACGGATTCTCAGGGCAGCTACGGCGGCTTTGGTTATGGGCCGTTCTGGTCCTTTGGCTATGGCGGCTTCGGGCAGAGCCAGGAAACGGGCTATGAAGAGGAGGCCCATCTGCGGGCGGCAGGCAACTATATCCGGAACGGCTATTACAGGGAGGCGCGCACGACGCTGGACAATATGGCGGAGCGGGAGAGAAACGCCAGATGGTACTATTACAGCGCGGTGGCTCACTCCGGGCTTGGCAGCAACGTGGCGGCGCTGGAACATGCGAGAAGGGCGGTGGCGCTGGAGCCGGATAATATCAGTTACCGCAGTCTGGTACAGCAGCTGGAGAGCGGCGGCAGCTGGTACAGACAAAGGCAGGCTTCCTACGGGTATCCGACTTTTGGCGGCGGGGATCTGTGTATGAAGCTCTGCTGTCTGGAAATGATGTGCAATCTGTGCTGCTGCGGCGGCGGATACGGCGTGCGGGGAATGGTCTGCTGCTGACCGTGTAAAGGCTGCATAAATTCTCTGATGGGCAATTTATTCAACCAGGAATTTGTGACGCTTCGGCATGGCGGTAAATGTGATGATTTATGCTTGTACTTTTCTTTCTTTGTGATAGAATAGCCGTAATGTATTGTATGAAATACAGACCGGAATGACCGGCGGCAGGGATACATTGCCGACAGCGAAAGAAAAGGACGAGCTGAGAGATGAACGATCAGAACATGTACGGGAAATTTGACTGGCACTATTTTTTAAGGCATATTGCGATTATAGCGGTGCCTGTGGCTCTGCAGAACCTGCTGACCACCACAGGCAGTATGGTGGATACGATGATGCTGGCGTCCCTGGGAGAGCAGACGGTGGGCGCGGTAGGGCTGTGCGCCCAGTTTTCCAGCCTGATGTTTGCGGGTTATTGGGGATTTGTGGGCGGCGGTATGCTGTTTTTTGCGCAGTATTGGGGTGCGAAAAATGACGACGGGATTAACCGTTCTTTTGGCCTGACCCTTTCCTTTATGATGGCGGTAGCAGTCATCTTCAGTTTTCTGGCGTTGGGTGTGCCGGAATTTATCATGAATATCTATACGGATAAGCCGGAGATCCAGCAGATCGGTATTTCCTATCTGAGAATTGTCGGTTTTGCCTATATACTGCAGATTCTGGCCATGGCGGTGAGCGCCCTTCTGCGTTCCATCGAACAGGTTAAGATTCCTCTTTACGGCGGGATTGCGTCGGTGTTTGCCAACTGTTTCTTTAACTATCTGCTGATTTTCGGTAAATTCGGACTGCCGAAGATGGGCGTGCGCGGGGCGGCACTGGGTACGGTGCTTGCAGGCGTGGTGAATCTGGGCATCCTGCTGTTTTTTATCTTGAAGAATAAGATTCCCTATGTGCTGGAGTTTTCCAGACATTTTCGGTGGGACCGGGCGTTTGTGGGCCAGTATCTGCAGAAATGTTTTCCGATTCTGTGCAACGAGATCCTCATCGGCGTGGGTAATATGATGATCAATATCGTACTCGGGCATCAGAGTGAGAAAGCGATCGCGGCCGTGGCGGTGTTCCGGACACTGGAAGGGCTTGTCATTGCCTTTTTCAGCGGCTTTTCCAATGCGGCTACGGTGCTGGTGGGCAAAGAAGTGGGGGCAGGAAACCACGAGGTGGCTTTCCAGCGGGCCAAACGGCTGGTATATCTGTGCAGCGCACTGATCGGAACGGCCTGTCTGGGTATTATTGTGGTTCACAATCCGCTGCTCCATGCCATGGGACTTAGCGGCGAATCTTACGGGATCGGTACGGGTATGCTGCTGATCTACAGTGTGGCAGCCCTCATTCGTATGGGGGACTGGACGCAGAAAGATACTTACCGGTCGGCGGGAGACGCGTCTTTTGGCTCGATCATGGAGATTACCTTTATGTATCTGATGGTGCTGCCGTGTGTGTATCTGGCCAACTATGTGTTCCATGCGCCGTTTTTGCTTATTTTTGCGCTCTGCTATGTGGATGAACCTGTGCGGTATATCATCATGCAGTGCCATATGTATTCCGGTGAATGGGTGAAGCCGGTATCTCAGGAAGGGATCAGGACGATCGGAGAGTTTCGGCAGCGGCACGGGATCAGACAGTAGACAGTAACTGTCAATTCCTGCCTGCATAAATCGGAACGGATCGGAAATCCTTATTCTATAAAAAATAGAAAAGGAGAGAGAACGATGAAAGAAGACCGATCGATTGGGCCGGAACTGGCCATGAGCGCACTTGACGAGATCCCCGAAGCAAAAAGCGACGCCAGGGATATTGTGGGGCTGGTGAAAAGCAGCGGCCGCATTACCGGGTATCAGCTTTCAGACGGTAACACCGTCTCGAAAGAGGATGGCGTGGCGATGGCTAAAAACGGCGAGATCAAGGGCGTCGGCATCGCCCACCGCAATGACAGTGAATATTTGAAGTCCCTTCCCGACGGAGACGAAGGGAATAATTTAAGTAACCTGCCTTCTGTCAGTCAGGGGCGCGTTGACAAGGATCTTATGTAACTATATTGCGATATCAAGTTTATATTATTAGTAGATTTATTTATTAAGATTGATATTATTGAGATAAATATCGAATCACCTGCTGCATTGGATCCTTTTTTGATCCGGCATGATTCCGCCTGACAGAGCAGAGAAATTGGCTTGTTGAAGCTTCAATAATCAATATGCGGATGAGTGGATCACGGATCCTTTGGCAGTTGTGATGATCAAAGATATTGACCGATCAGAGGTGATGGGGATGTATCCGATTGAAAGGATGGCGTCATATTTACAGGCAATCGTGAATGTGATGGAAGGCGTAGAAAATAGCGCAACTGGAGGTGACGCGACAGTATGGCAAGGACGATAGGTATCGGTAACCAGGATTTTGAGACGATCAGACGGGAAGGCTATTTTTATATTGACAAGACCGATCTGATACGCCAGTGGTGGGAAAGCGGGGACGGCGTGACGCTGATCACCAGACCGAGAAGGTTTGGAAAGACCTTGAATATGAGTATGCTGGAGAAATTCTTTTCTGTGGATTATAAGGACAGAGGGGATCTGTTTTGTGGTCTTAAGATCTGGGAAAGTAAGAAATACATAGATTTGCAGGGCACTTATCCGGTGATCTTTCTCAGTTTTGCCGGTGTCAAAGAGAGCACTTATGCGGATGCAAGGGAAAGCATGTGCAGAACTATCGAGGAGCAGTACAATAAATATGACCGTCTGCTTAACGGAGATCTGCTCAATGAGAGAGAAAAAGCGTTCTGCCGGAGCATTTCTGCGAATATGTCAGACAGCATGGCGGCGGCATCGCTGAGGGCGCTTTCTGATTTTCTCAGCAGATATTATGGAAAGAAAACGATCATCCTTCTGGATGAATATGATACACCCATGCAGGAGGCGTACGTCAATGGGTATTGGAGGGAGATGGTCGCTTTTACCAGAAGCCTGTTTAACGCGACATTTAAGACGAATCCGTATCTGGAACGCGCTGTTATGACAGGGATCACGAGGGCCAGCAAAGAGTCAATCTTTTCTGATCTGAATAATCTTGAGGTAGTGACTACAACCTCAGAGAAGTATTCCGATTGTTTCGGGTTTACAGAGGATGAGGTCTTTGCAGTATTAGAGGAATACGGTCTGTCTGATCAAAAGCAGAAGGTAAAGGACTGGTATGACGGATTTTCTTTTGGAAAAAGAAAGGATATCTACAATCCGTGGTCTATCATTAATTTTGTTGATAAGAAGAGAGTCGGTGCGTACTGGGCCAATACCAGCGCCAATCGTCTGGTGGAAAAACTGATCAGAGAGAGTAAACCGAAAGTCAAGCAGGCTTTTGAAGATCTGCTGGACGGCGGAACGCTTCATATGGAAATAGATGAACAGATCGTCTATGACCAGTTATCGGCGAAGAAGAATGCGGTCTGGAGCCTTTTTCTTGCCAGTGGTTATCTGAAAGTAGCCGGCACTGTATTTGAGGAAAGAACAGGGCGCATGTATTATGACCTGACGTTGACCAATAAAGAAGTGCATATCATGTTTGCCAATATGGTTCAGGACTGGTTTGCGTGGAATGATGATTACAATGATTTCATCAAAGCATTGCTGCTTGGAGATGTGAAAGCGATGAACCTGTATATGAACCGTGTGACAACGGAAATGTTCAGCTTCTTTGATACGGGCAAAAGCCCGCAGGGAGAGCCGGAACGCTTCTACCATGGGTTTGTGTTGGGACTGATGGTGGAACTGGAGGACAGGTATGTGATCACGTCCAACAGGGAAAGCGGTTTCGGCAGATATGATGTGATGTTAGAACCCAGAAGCCTGGCGGCAGCGGCGGCATTGCAGGGAAAAGATGCTGCGCCGCACAAGGATATTCCGTTGGATGCCATTATCATAGAGTTTAAGGTACAGGACATGGAAGAGACAGAACTGACTGCAACAGTACGCAGCGCCTTAAAACAGATCGAGGAGCGGGACTATCAGGCATCCCTGATCGCCAGAGGGATTCCGGAAGAACGGATCCGGAAGTATGGCTTTGCTTTCTGCGGCAAGAGAGTGCTGATAGCGCAACAGGATCCGGCGTGCCTTCAATAATACATAAGATACGCTTCGTCTAAGAGATTTCCACACGATGGATGGCGGGATCGTCCACCAGTTTGACGGCTGTTCAATACCGAGATCATGAAGTGCTTTTGCTGCCGTTTGAGAACAGACAGCGTATTTCTCAGGTAGAATATCGACAATATCGCCGTGACGGATGCAGGCGATGTCCGCAGGGACGTCAGGGATTTCCATTTCTCTTAGGGTGGGTGCTAATCCTGCATTGCCCCTTAAGGCATTCTGCACGCTTTTAAGCTGGAGGTAACCGTAGACCGGCATCTCCATCATCTGCTCCGTCCCCCAGATCTGTTCATAGAAATCCGTAAAGGACATATACTCCGGCACGGGAGTTTGCATTTTCGGCTCCGAATATCTGAATAAAGGCGGTCTGCTGTTTTCCTGTACCCTTTTCTAATTGTCCGGTAGTGATTGTATAGATCATTGCTTTCCACTCCTCACTTTCACAAATAATATATGATAAAAAAGTTTCTCAATGACAGGACAGGGTTTTGCTTTATCTATATTTTAATCCGGCAATTTGAGACGGTCAATTAAAAGTAAATCTCAATATTTATTATCACAGAAAAGATATTGTTTCATAAAAGATTGTCTGGTATATTATGTATAAAGACAGAAAAAATGACAATCTAAAAAGAGAGCATGTATTGACAATTTCATGATAATCATTATACTGAAATACAACAGTAGTTTACAAAGGAGGATACTATGAGATTTGTCAATACACCTTATGATGACGTATTCCGTACATTGATCAATGACTGCAGCAGTCTGATCATACCCCTGATCAATGAAGTTTTCGGTGAACGGTATACGGGGAAGGAAAAGATTGTCTTTTCACCAAATGAACACTTTATGAACCGTCAGGATGGGGAAGAAGGAGAACGGGTATCAGATACGAGTTTTAAGATAATAGCAGGGACAGAGACAAAGAAGTACCATTGGGAATGCCAAAGCAGTGCAGACAGCAGTATGCTGGTCAGGTTTTTTGAGTATGATACCCAGATCGCATTGGATGAAGGGGAGATAAAGAAAGATGTTCTTACTGTGACATTACCGAATTCTGCGGTATTGTTCCTGCGATGTGATGATGTGACACCAGACCGGATGAAGATAGAGATCATCACACCCGGCGGCACGGTCAGTTATCCTATCCCTGTTATGAAATCGCAGCAGTACGGCATAGGTGAGATCTTTGAGAAAGGGCTGCTGTTCCTGATTCCATTTTATATCTTTTCTCATGAGAGCCGTTTTAAAGAATATGATGTAGATAAGGATAAGTTAAGAGAGTTACAGAGAGAATATAAGGATATAACAGACAGGACCGAGCAGTTGCTAAATGCCGGGAAGATCAGCGAGTATACAAAATGTACTATTATGGATATGTCGAATAAAGTACTGGTGCATATCGCCAGGAAATATGAAAATGTCATGGAAGGAGTGAAACAGGTCATGGGTGGAAGAGTTCTTGATTATGAGGCAAAGCGGATAAAAAATGAAGGTATAAAAGAAGGCATAAAAGAAGGCATAAAGGAAGGTATAGTAGAGGGCAAAGCGGCCGGTATCGTTGAAACAGGTGTTGACGTTGGCCTTTCAGACAAAGAGATTCTGGATAAGCTTCAGATTAAATTGAATATATCTCTGCAGATGGCACAGGAGTATTTCTCCAGGTATGGAAAATAAAGTTCGTAGAGAAAAAGGATTATGAAGTCAGAAGAAATTTTAAAATAACTGTAAGTGGTAGGGACAGACAAAAAGTCTGTCCCTGATTTTTTAAATGGAGATTTTAACTGATATACAAAGTGCTGACAGGCAACGTGAACGAGATGCATTTTTTGTTTTGATGGTCGTTTTCTGCAAAAAACAGCTGTTTTCTGCAAGAATAATTGCCATATTTTGAAAATATGGTATTATTAAAATAATTCATAATAATCAGTATGCATGCTTTGTCTGTCGATATCGGCATATGCACGGGAAGTGGAGCCGGAGGCTATACAGGACAGGGAGACTGATGTTCCGGAGAACGATCGTATTCCGATAGAAGCTGCTGATGTGAATGCAACGGCGATTGATATAAGCGATGCATATCCTGAGATGGAACAAATGGAAGATATCAGTGAGGATTATTCTTCTAACATTATGGATAGATCATTTAAGGGTGAATATAGAAGAAATAACAAATTTACCCAATGATGCAGCGGCTTATGCAGCGGAAGCGTCTCAGGAAAAGGATTAATATAAGTTTACATTATCATCACCTGCAATAATGCATGTGACAGCAAATGTGGGAGATTATGACTATGGTGTAATGAGTGCCGAGGGCTCAAAGATTTATAAAATTTCTAAAGTGGAAGATTTATATCAGTACGATGCGGGAACCTATTATTTTGCAGTTTATAGTGCTGCCGGATCATATGATGCAAACAGGACTTATGAAGTTGGATTTAACAAAATTGCAAATGTAGCGGGTGATACAAGCTCTTGCTATTACATGGTTAATGAAAAGGGCAAACATTGTTTTCCAAACGGATCCGAATGGAAAGAATATGTATGTAAATGGAAATACGATTGATATAAGTTATAGTTATAAGAAAAATGCGTCTAATTCCTATGGACTGCAAAACTATAATATTACAATGAGTAATCCCTCAGATTTGCGCGCAAAGATTTATGAGAATGAATTTACATTTGCAGAAATAGAAGATCCTGAGAAAAGATACGAAATGGCAGTATATTATGGAATGCAAATGCCGGATGCAGTAAATTTTCATAGTGGGACTAAAAGAGTAGGGCCAACGGGAACTGTGTTGGAACTGTCTCTTTATTCTGAAACTAATTTCTATATAATTAATTGCGCATGTACTGGGGCATATGCAGCAAACAATTATAATAAAAACTTAAATTTTGTTTCAGTTTTCATAGATCCAAATACAGGAAAGCTAACAGATATAGAGCATATCAATTATTTTTATGAATATGCAACCGGTTCGGACGACATGTCATTTGGAAGATCTTTTGCCGGCCATTCAAAATACTATTATCCATATTATAATAAAACCGAACCGTATATATGGTAGGAGGTGATTAAAATGAAAATCCAACAAACTTCTTGTTATCAAAGTATTGATTTGTTGAATGCGGCAGAAAGACATACAGTTCTAAAGAGTATGAAGGATGTGCAAAAACATTTGCTCATGACGGATGCGATTGATGTAGAAATATCCGAAGAAGGATTCAAAGCATTACGAGAAAAGGTAAAAGAATTTGAACCTGAGCTTGATTATATTGATTTTGATAAAGTGAAACCGGTAGAAACAAACGAGGTTGAATTTGAACATTACATGACAATGATGCAAATGAGTGGTTTGATTTTGGAAGAAAAAGGAAACTATAATGTTGTTGATGTAATGAATTCAATCATGGAAACTTATGAAACTCTTTATAATCAGATCGTTGAGGAACATAAATATGGAGATCGTCAGGTTTCCTATGATGTTTCGGGAGATAGATCATTAACTCTTGAAGAGGATTTAGCGGGACTGGACAAAGCATTTGAAATGCGGATGCAAAACCTAAAGGGGTATATTGCATGCCAGCAGACAAATAAAGCATTCGCGCATCCGGACTATGATTATTGGTTTATGCGTAAAACCGGCATATTAAGTTTACAAAGTGCGCAAAGTAAACGTAAAGCAATAAAAAAAGACGATTATAATTATATGGATGAAGATTACATTGATACAGCTGTTGCGATGATGAATTTGGCCCGCGAGAACTTTTTGGTATTATTGGACAGCAAAGACTACCAAAAGGGAGATGGAAGGTATATCATTTCAGATATTATAAACAAAAATGATGATTTTATGGCAAAGACTCATAAGCTGTTTTCCTGATAACAAGTCCTCTTGAATTGAACTTAGGTTTGATTCAAGAGGATATTTTTATTCTATTGGCCGTTTTCTGCAAAAACGAGTCAGATTCTGCAATGGGTATTGCGACAGAAAAATTTATTTGGTATTTTATGAATATGGTAAGCATGGATTTGGGTAGAAATGCACCATTTAATGCAATAAATATACAAAAACCATGTATATTTATTTAATATTAGAAAGGTTAAGTCGTACTACGATTTTATTAGAAAGGCTTTAAAAGGGAGAAGCGTAGGATATATATACAGTAGTAGTGGACATCCAGGCGGGCCTTGTATACCGGGAGTGCATAAGTTATTTGTAAATATTAATGGTGACTTTTATCCCTGCGAGAAATTAAATGAGAATATAAAGGATATTGTTATTGGAAACATTGAAAGCGGATTTGATTTTGAGCGGATTGAAGCTATATTAAATGTTGGAAAAACAACGCAGGAAGAATGTAAAAACTGCTGGTGCAGCAGATACTGTTATCAATGCATTATGTTTTCAGAGGAAGAAAACTCGTTATCCGCCGAGCGGAGAATATCCCATTGTAAAACAGTAAGAAAAGTGACAGAAGATATGTTTAGAGATTATTGCTTGATTAAAGAAGTGGAGGCAGATGATAATAGTATTTATTTTCTTTAAAATTTTATGGGAGGAATGAAATTTGAGAAAAATTACAATATATCCTTATGATGTTTCCAATCTGCATTTACTGTTACATAAAGCTATGATTGATATTTCAGACGATGATGTCATTGAGTGTGTTTCGCCTAAAGGGTGGGGATATGAAAATGAAGATGCAGGATATAAGGTAGGTATTGAGACGGGGTTTTGGTAAAAAGCGATTTTGACAGTCTGGTCAACGAAATGGACGTTTTAATAATTGTGGAGTCTATATTTCCATTACCTGGTTTAGATATAGCTGAGAAAATAGAGAATGTTTTAGCTGGCGGGAAAAGAGTTGTTGTGCTTAGAAAAATGGATGTTGATTTGGAGCGGCAATTGGTAGAAAAATCATGTGTGGATCGTAATCTGGAAGTGTATACAGGCAATCGGTTAAAACCATATACTGACATAGAAATGGCAGACACAAGTATAGAAGAAATTCCGGCAGCTATCATATTGGTATTGGGATCAGGTGAGAGATGCTGTAAATTTGATGTGCAGTTGGCATTAAGAGAAGCGTTATTAGAAAATGGTTATGTTTTAACACAGATTGGAAGCAAGAATTATTGCGAATTTTTTGGATTTCACTCTTTTCCTGGTTTTATGCTGGATCATAGTGAGTATACAGAAAGAGAAAAAATTATTGGCTTTAATAAATATGTCAGGATGTTGTATATGTTGGAAAGGCCGGACGCATTAGTGATCGGAGTGCCAGGAGGGGCTTTTTCTTTCGATGAGTATTTTGATAATAATTTTGGGATAACAAATTTTTATGTTTCCAATGCGATTGTTCCGGATTATGTTATCTATAATTCTCTTTATGTAGATACGCTGCCAGAATTTTGAGAAACAGTGAAGAAGAACCTTAATAATAGATATGGGTATGAAACAGATCAAATGTTTATCAGTAATTATGCACTTAATTATCCAGCATCTAAGTCAGGACAGGTATTTACATATTTGACATGTAAGACATCAGATTTACTGGCAAGAGTCAATGGGTTGGATATTTACAATATATATGATTGTAACAGAAGAATTCTATAAATAAGCTGATTAATACTTTGCAGGAGTATGCTGGCATTTCAGTAATATAAGTGGAGAGTGGTTATGGCAGATATAAAAAAGTAAAACAGGATGTACGTTTTAAAATATTAAAGATAACAAGTAAAGATATTATGGAATATGACATTAATATGCTTGGCAAGCCTTATTATATAGAACCAAGAAATTTGGTATATCTGTTTTTGGATATTCAACAGGATTATGGCATTAAAATAGCTGAAGAATATTTAAAAAATCAGCAATTTGCAACAATTAATGGTATTGCGTCAATTATAATGAGAAATTTGGATAAATTGCATTAAAACATTCTTAAAATCATTACAATAAAAATGGAGGGTGAGAGAATGAAAATTAATAGTATCAACGGAGCAGGCACACAAATAGGACAAATGGGGATGAATCAGGAAACAGATTCTTACAGCCGGAATATTCAAGATCAGATCACCAATGCACAGAAGCAGTTGCAGGAGCTTTCTTCTAATGAGGATATGACATTAGAGGAAAAAATGAAAAGGCGGCAGGAAATACAACAGCAGATCAGCGACTTGAATGTGCAGTTAAGACAACACCGGATGGAACAGCGTAGAGAGAAGCAGCAGAAACAATCTTCTTCTGATGATATGCCTGGCGGTGCAGGCAATGTCGGAAGTGCGAATGCCGGAAGTGAGGGCGCTGGCCTTTCGCAGGCGAGTATGACAGCAATGATTACTGCGGGTACCTCCATGAAGCAGGCGAAAGCACAAGGCACCGTTGCTGTAAAAGCGGGGAATAAGGCTGAGGTCCTGAAATCTGAAATTAAACTGGATCAGGCCAGAAGAGGCAATACACAGAAAAAGCAGGAAGAACTTTCAGATGTAGAACAGAGAGTGCAGGCAGCAACCTCGGCACAGTTTTCTTCTTTGGCGGATGCGGGCAAAACAATAGAGGAAGAGACAAAGAAGGGGGCTGCGGCTGATACGGCAGATGAAAATACACAGTCAAAAGAAGAATTGCAACCGATAAAATATACATCTGTCGATATTCGTTTATAATAGACAGCCTGTACTTCCGGGTTCCTTCCTATGAACAGATCCGGAACCCTGGAAAAAAGGACGGGATGGGGGAACGCCGGAAAGCAATGGTCTAACTGCATAAGGAGCACTGACTGTAGTATGTTACAGGCAGTGCTCCTTTTATGAAAAATTTCGGTATCTGCTTGATAAATGTTCAAAAACTATGGATTCTTACTTACTATGAAAGTCTTCGACTTTCACAGCATGGATGGCCATGCGGCCGGCCCGACGGCAGGCTGAGCATGATGTAAGTTTACTATAAATGTAGAAAAAAGATTAAAGGATATAATAAGCTATGTCGAAATATAAAATAAAAAAGTAGAAAATACCAGATGAAAGTAAGGAGGAGACAAAGCGGATGTTGAAAATTGCAGTATGTGACGATGAAAATCTTTTTACAGAAGAATTGAAAGAACTGCTCTCCGGTTATATGATAGAAAAAGGCCTTGTTTTTGAAATAGATACATACAGCTCTGGAGAGGCATTGGTAGACCTGGGGATTGAGATAGTACAGTATACTGCCGTGTTTTTAGATATCAATATGGAGAAAATGGATGGGATCAAGACGGCTGAGATGATCAGAAAGGCAAGTCGGGAAGTATTTATAGTATTCGTAACTGCATATGTAGATTATTCGCTGGAAGGATACCAATTAGATGTTGTAAGGTACCTATTAAAGGGCAATGCCAACTTTCAGAGCAAAGTTAATGAATGTATGGATGCCATTCTTGATAAAATGAATTATTCCGTGATAAAAAAGAAGTTTGACTTTAAGGAAGGCAGAAAAGAAATTTCATTGGAAAGATTATTGTATATTGAGAGTAATATGCACATACTTGAGTTTCATGTTATGGAGGATGCTATGAAAGTTTATACCATGTATGAAACATTAAATGTATTTGAAACCAGGCTGGCAGAGAATGATTTTATAAGGATACATCAGAGTTATCTTGTAAATGCAAAACATATTAAGAATGTAGTGCGTTGCAAGGCGATACTTACGAATGGGGTTGAGCTATCCATACCGAAAGCAAGATATACAGAAGTCAAAAAAAAGTTTGTGGCGTGTCAGGGAGAAGTGTAGATGTTTGAGTTAATGCAGAGTGTATTATTGATATTTATTGAAATAATGTGCTGTAAGATTTTTTTTGAAACTTTTGGGAAAGTGAGATATAAAGGCTGGATTAATGTAATGCAATATACATTGTTGCTTGGCAGTATGTGTCTGGTTGCATATGGACTGTCAGAACATTTTGTAATAAGGCAGATTGTTGGTATTTTTATATTTTCATTCTTTATGTTTTGGCACATTAAGATTAGCCTGAAAAAAACCTTTGTGTTAACTATGCTATATGATGCTTTGTTATTGGCCATGGATTATTTGATTTATTCAGTTAACAGATGGTTTTCTTTGAGTAGTGGGTTACTGGGAAAGCAGTATCAAGTTGAACGGGTTTTGCTTGCGCTACTTGCAAAAATCATTTTATATCTTCTTATTCTCATCATAAGAAAATGGTTGGGGAAAAAAACAATCGAAATGATGTCAGATACAGAGTGGTTAAGGTTTCTGTTCTTTCCTTTATTTACTGTAGTAACTATTTCTGCAATATTGTCTGTTTTTGGATATGTACAAACAGTAGAACAGGCGAATTTATTGTTTTTTATTGCATTTGGAATGGTGGGAATAAATTTTGTAGTTTTTTATCTCATTAACGATGTTGTGGAAAGAGAAGCACAGATGCATGAAAACAAGATTTTTCAAATTCAGGCGAAAAATCAGTTGGAAATGTATCAGTCTATCTCTGAAAGTTTTGATAACCAAAAAAGAAAAACACACGAATATAAAAATCAGATTTCATGTATAGAATCCCTGTTGGATAAAAAGCAATATGCCAAATTAGAGGAATATGTAAAAAAGATCAGCGGTTCTTTGAGTCATGAACCGGATGTCATTAATACTAACAATGTAATAGTAAATGCCATCCTTAACACAAAGTATCAGGAGGCAGAGTCAAAGGGGATTGTTTTTGTGTTCAGGGTAAATGATCTTTCAGGGTTGAAAATAAAAGATGAGGATGTGGTTACTGTCCTTTCAAACCTTCTAAATAATGCTATTGAAGCGTGTGAGTCATGTACCGATAAGAAAGTAATTAAGTTCAAGTTTGTTAAAGAAGATGACAGGATGATCATAGCTGTAAAAAATACATTTAATAATAATGTTGTTTATAAAAATGGCGAGATAAAATCAACGAAAACAATGGGCATAGATGAACATGGTGTCGGAATTAAGAATGTGTTAAAGATTATTGAGAAATATGGTGGTTCGTATGTCATTGAACATAAGAAAAAAGAATTTTACTTTTCCATTATTATTCCGGCATGAAAGTAATGCTGGATGAGATGATCCTAAACATTGTTTTGCCTTTTTCTGCTCTAATATGTCCATTTTCTGCAATTTGCATTGATTTTTTCCTATAAATCATACTTAATAATTAATAACCAGGAGGCATGTATATGAATGTATATTGAATAAGAAAACTAAGTATAGGAAAAAGCCTTTTAGAATGGTACGGTGCACTTGAAGGGTTTTTTGTGACATTTTTAGAGTATACCTGATAACATATAGCTGTTATCAGGTATATATTTTTTCAGCAAGAGAAATTTGACAGCAAATTCCATATGCGTGATTCATTTAGGAAGACTATTTTTTCAGCGCTTTATTTGGTAAAACTCGTTCTATTTCTGTCACCTGGAGGAATATGCCCAGCTTCTGTCTGATCCCGGCAACGGTAACCCGGTAAACTCCGTAGATCAGTATGCTAAGCGCCGCCTCGATTCCCAGGCACGCCCCCAGCGACACGATCTCGCTGTAAACGAGCTGCCCGTCATTACCATACAGCAGCAGGATAAAAAACAGGTAGACAGCGATCAGCGCCACCACAGCCGGCACTTTAAAGACACTGCCGCACTGGCTTCTCACTTCCCTGTCCAGGAAGCCGGGAGATGCTCCCAGTTTCTTTAGATCGTCGAAGATGTAGCGGTTGTTTAAGGCGATGGTCTGACAGCGGGTATAACAGATGATCAGAACCGTCAGGATGCATACGATGAAAATAAACAGGAACATCATCAAAAATACGGACGTGGACAGCAGGAAATCGTTCATGCTTAAAATACGGAACCGGGGGATATATTCCCAGTTCTGGCGAAAGGTGAGGGAATCTGCTTCTGCCGGGTCAATACGCATCATGGGATCGGACGCCTGCCAGTCTGCGATACCCTGTTCTTCGGCCCTGATGGTGGTGATCCGATCGTGGTACACGGCAGTAAAGCAATTTTCATCAAAGCACGAAACCATGCGGTGAAAAAGGGCGTCGGCGAAGGGATAGCTGTCTTTGCCGTCCACATTAAAGGATACGATCCTGCCTTTCCAGTCGTCGGTCAGGCCTTCCGAGAGCAGTGCGTAATCCGTATTGTCCAATACACAATAGCCGCGCATGTCCGTCATCAGGTCGTAATGGAGAAGGCCCGCATATTGGGTGGAGATCTGTGTGCGTGTGACCATATTGGTGATGTGTTTCGCGCTGCTGATTATGGAGAGGGCTGTTTCCTCCTGATTGGTGATACACAGGTAAGTGCCGGGGAGGACATCTATATTCTCGCCGGTGAGCGTGTTCCACGTGTCTTCGGAGATGACTCTTTTTTCTATGCATATGGGGATGTATTCATCATGCCAGTGTTTGCCGTCTTCCTCCATTATGCTGGAGAAGGCTCCGAATGCCAGCGTGATATAGTCGAATTCGCCCCAGTCTTTTAAGGACAGGCCGTATTCCTCGGCGAGCGTTTTTATGGCTGCCCTGTCCGGCAGGGTCTGGTCGGCCCGGTAGTGATAGAAATAATCGTAGGGCTGGGCATGATATTCCATGATCGTGCCGATGGACAGGATGGGGACATAGAAGATGCCGAAACAGGCGCTGGCAATCAGCAGCGTAACGACAATCATATTGTTTACGGTCTGTTTTCCCTGAAATTTCATCATGCTTCGGGCAATAATATTCTTGTAGGGGGCATGTTTACGGCGTCCAAACCCGTGGACCACGGCATGGAGCATGATCATATAAAGCCCTGCAAATGCCGGCGCATAGAGGAGGTTCATCCATACAGGCGGCAGAGCTTGAACCTTGTAAAGATAGAAAATGGGCGTGCAGTATCCAAGAAGAACCCCGGCGGCAAGAAGGATACAACCCGCCGGCGCGCACCATTTTCCAGGCTCCTTTACGGGTTCGTTGATGTGCTCCTCCCGGATGACATCCATGATATTGGTTCTGCGCAGATAGTGCCAGGCGAGGATACAGGAAAAAGCGGCCACCGCCAGCAGAAATGCAAAGGAGATCAGCAGGCATACGGGATCAAAGGAAAGTCTCATATCCGAGCTGTCAATGAGGAGCAGCCGGAAGAGTGACCAGATGATCCAGATAAAAGGAAATCCGGCCAGGATGCCCGCCGTACAGGAGAAGCCGCTTAAGAACAGGACTTCCCGGAATAAACCGGGCATCAGCCTCTTCCTGGAAGCGCCCAGCGCCATCAGGATGCCCAGCTGTCTTGATTTATGCCGGAAAAAGAGGCCGGCGGCATAGATGGTAAACACAACACAGCCGATCAATGTCAGTATAAAGATAGCGTTCATCTGCTTGCGGCTGTCCCCGCCCGGCGGAAAAGTGGTCTGTACCGTCGGCGACAGCATCATGCCCGAGTAGGCGGAAATGATCATCAATGCGGTAAAATTACAGAACAGATACAGATGCGCGTGCTTCCGGTCCGCCCGCTGCAGCCTCTGCTCCATTTTTTTCATCGTTAAAGTCTGTGACATATCAATACCTCCGAATTATTCAGTCATCTCTTTGATCGCAATAAGCAGCTGGTCCTGAAACTGTC
>OFGX01000540.1_pt1 | contig 28173 bp, 20 predicted proteins | sample 1521831 | NCBI WGS metagenome assembly OFGX01 (sample SAMEA3504080, study PRJEB24116) | mouse gut metagenome | biome: mouse gut; feature: mouse-associated habitat; material: faeces | place: Denmark | collected 2011 | reverse complement strand
CAGTGTCTCAAAAAACGCCTGGTAAAATTCCGTCTTGCTTCTCATTCCTCTCTCCTTCCTGCTGATTTCATTTGCAATGGTGTCTGGCATCTGTTCACATATTCCGCCCTAATGCTCGTATCCTCTGTCCTGGTATTTCAGATACAGCTCTTTTCTGGCCTCCTTAGACAGTTCCCCCTGCCATGCTTTTTCAAAATCATCATACTGGCGGCAGTTGGTATCCACCAAAGAAGAGAGCATGTCAAGCATCTCCAATACCATCTGCTCCACATAATGATTCCTCCGCACCTTTCGGTACTCCGCCGCCCTGCCCTCATCATCCAGACGGTTCAGAGACTTTACCATTCCCAGTATCCGGTTGGCAATCATTTTGTCTGCCTCGGACTCAAACTTTTTCCTTTGGGATGCCAGGTATTCCTCACTGCCCCCATACAGATGCACCATCTTCATCTTACTCTCCACATAGTCTGTCCGCAGCTTTTTCAGTTCCGGCACCTGGGAGAGCAGAAAAGCCGTAAGCGCATCCACCTGTTTTTTCAGTTCCTCTGAAAGCAGCTGGTAAGCAATCCTGCCCTTTGGGGGAAGTGCGGATTTCAGGCGGAAAACCTTGTCGGCAGTCTGGTTCAGCATGTTGTCCGAAAAATCAAAATCTTCTGCAAGTTCCGCATCCAGATCGTATTTCTCCCGAAGTTTCTGGTATTTCTGATTCCCCAGCAGACGGATATGACGCTCAAAGTCATCCACCAGACTGTCGCTGATTTTCCGCAGGTCAGCCGCTGCTTTGGTCTTTTCCTCCCCGTATGCCCTTATCCGGTCGGCAAACGTATCCTTTATCATCTGCCTGCGAATGTTGTTGGGGACAGAAGGATGGGTAAAGGGATTCTTAATCTTAGCCTTTTCATCCGAATCATCCCAGAATACTACATGAAGATGGGGATGACCTTTTTCCCTGTGCAGGGCTGCCGCCCACTGGAAATGCTCCCGCCGGATGCTGTTCTTCTCCGCAATAGTGCGGATATGATTTTCAATGTACCTCTCCCATGCTTTTTTGTCAGCCAGCAATAATTCTCTTGCCGTGTCCTCCCCAAAGGAAACCACGCTGCGGTACATGGTGACATGCCGCCGGGAGTTCTGATAGACCAGCCGCGCCACATCCTTCCAGTCCTGAAACTCCGTCAGGGATGTCCCCGGCTTCAGGCAGCCGAACAGTCCATGGTTCATGCCCTCATTCTTTGCCACTCTGGGTCGGGTGGCGATATAGCGCACATGGGCATAATTTTTGCTGGCTGTGCTTTTATAGTTGGGGTTTTGGAACCGCTGCTTATATACCAACAGGGAAATATGCCCTCACCTCCTCTACCTCTCCCATTCCTCTTCGTATTGCCAACTGTCATCCATCCCTTCGGATTCCTCCTCTTCCTCCATCCAACAGGCATGTTTATAGTTCTCCATGGTAGCGCGGTAGCGCCCTGCTTCTTCTTCCAGATATTTAAGTCCCACAGCCGTACTTGGCGGTGTCAATTCATATTTTCTGTATAAGAGATAATGGTCACAAGACGGGTCATCTTTTGGGGACAGCATATCCAGAAATTCATCATAACCAAACGGGCATGCCTTGTTAATCTCCTGACATACCCTGTTCAAGTCCAGGAACAGATCCGAACATTCCATTTGGGACAGCACCATCTCACCAACCGGTTCCTCTGCCTCCAGCTTTACCTGGATATTTCCTGTGCCGGAAACCGGCAGGGACGAAGCCTGCCATGTAATGCCGATACTGGCTAAATCTTCCTGCAGCTCATACAGCCTGCAGGGCAGCTCCACCACCAGGGTATTCCCACGATGCTCCAATACTGCTGTTATCATAAGCGACTCCTTTACCGTTCCATTTCCATGTCCCCGTCCGGCTCCCCAAACATTTCAAGCCCTGTCTCTCCATTCTGCTCCCCCAGCCCCATTCCCATATCTTCGAACGCTCCTTCCAGCATCTCCGTGTACATCTGCTCCATCCTGCTATGCAGCCGCTGTGTCCGTTGATACGGCCTGTTGTCCAGAAGCAGTTCCGGCTCTCCGTTCTCTGCGTCCCGTATCTGTACTTTCACCTCACCAGATGCAATCCAGATAGCATTGCAGACCTGTTCCATGTAAGGATATCCCATGCGGGAAATATCAAAAGGTGTCACCTTACACTTCCCCGTCCACTTGAACAGGTTATAGGCAATCTCCACTACCTGCAGGCTGGTCTCGTCAAACCCCCGCAGGGAGCGTTTCAGGCCGTCAAACCCGATGCCCATGGCGTTTACATGCTTCTTTGCCACATCAAATATCCCCTGCTCACAGGAGAGCAGATAAAAAGCCGCATGATAAGAGGAATCCAGCTTCTTTCCCTCCGTCCGTGCGGCCAGCTCTTTATAGCGTTGTGCCTGGTTCATGTCTCCCCCTATCTCTCCATTTCCTCTTCCATGCTTTCGGTTTCCATTCCCTCATATCCGGCTGCGGCCATTTTCATGTTCCCGGCCAGCTCCCTGGTTTCCTCCGGGGACAGGGCCAGGGAAATCTTCTGTTCCTTTCCGTCATAAAAATACACCTTATCTGACAAAACTTCCTGGGACGCTACTTCTCTCTGGTTAATATCCATCACCATACCCTGCAGCTCCTTTGCGTCCATGCCATTGCCCTCTTTCATAAGCATCACTTCGTGGATACTGCTGGGCAGGATGTAAAAACTGGACTGGGTGGCTTCTGCGATGGACTGTAAAAGTCCCGGATACAGCATAACGGCCGCTCCATAATCTTTTTGCGGATTTGACAGGATATACAGTCCCTCATTGCGGAACACTTCTTTCGGCTCCAAAGGTTCCATACTATCAAAAAACAGAGACATCATGCTGTTGATCTGTGCAGGCGCCTGGGCAGCTGTATTTTTCAGGGCTGTTTCATAGAGGGAATCCACATCCATATCCCAGTCCTTCATGGTTTTATCCGTCACCAGAACAGCAGCGCGCTCCTCCCCGTCTTTATAGAGCATAACCCGGAATACTGCCGCCAGATCCGTACCCGCAACCTCTTTATGGGGATAGCCCCGCAGATTTTCCCGGTTCATGTCTTTATTTACTACCTGCACCCGGATGTTTCCCTTTACAGAATCAAAGTCCTTTACAGCCTCCACCATCTCTGCTTTCCATTTCATCTCCGTTTCCTCTGCCAGGTAATCCCCTGCAATAGTCCGCAGGATAGTCTTATCCGATACCCAGTCCGGAAATCTGGTGTAATACTCTTCCAGATATACTTTAGCGGGTAATCCCTGACCTTCCTTTTTTATGACCATAGCCACCTGTTCCCGGTCGTTGTTCCTCGGCACATGGACGATATTTACCGTTGCGTTCCTGTACTCCTTTGGCAGATAGGCAAGAATCCCCTCCTTTATTTTCTGCTGAAATTTTTCAAAGCCTGTCATATCTTCTCTTTCCCTTTCCTGTTCATTTTGATAAGCCTTATTTCCCATGGATTCCCTCCACTCAATGACTGTAATCTGTTCCCTGATACTGCCTATAATGTCCCTGCCCAGGGATTCCCTCCACTCCGCCCCTACCTCCCCGTCTTCGGTAATCCAGAAAAACCCACACTCCCCATCGTCTATCTTAGAAGCCTGCTCCGGTGAGAAATAAAATGTGTGGTGGAAATCCGCTGCCTGTGCCTCCTGCAGGGTGTGGGTCTCTTCAATCCTCCCGTCCACCAGGCTGACACTGCTGCTCCAGAAGATGCAGCCCTGGTACAGCCCCATCTTCCTCCCTGCCCCCGTCACAGCTTATCTGCAATCCGGCGCAGGTTGCCGCTGTCCGCCAGAAAGCTGTTGATCTGGAAGTCTTTTTTCTGCATATAGTCCACCCCCAGTGCCACCGCCTCCGACAGCATCTGGTCGAACTGCTCCTCCGTCCCCTCATGTGCCACGTTCATCAGCACTTTGACCAACAGGAAAAAAGCCGCCGCATCCACCTTGCCGGATTTCATGTGCATCTTCGCGATGCGGCTGGCCTGTTGTTCCACCACCGCCTTGATGTCCTCGATATGGTAGACCGCCTGCACCTCCTGCCGAATGATGCCGGCGATCAGGTCGATGTCCTGGCTGTACCCCTCTACCGCCAGCCCTTTCTCAATGTAGCGCCGGATCTGTTCATTCCGGGAGATGTGCTCCCTGTCCGCCATCTTGTCAATCTGGCCGCACATCTCCTTTGTCAGATAGACCGAAGTGATGATGCGGTCGTCCCTTTTTGCCATAGGCTCTTCCCTCCTGTAAAATTCCCCTTTTTGTCATCTTTTGTTGTATTCTGTTATGCCATCTGATAAAATAGAACCATCATCCCGAAAGGAGCTTCCCATGAAACATACTGCCACCCTGGAAGATGCCAGCCATTCCTATGAGGAGATGCTTTCCGCCCTCCATGGCCATTTCTCCCATATAAATCCGTCAGAACCTGAACACATCAAGTTGGCCAATGAATACTATAAATGGACGCACCTCAAGACAGACCTGATTTCACATGAAAAGTCTTTCCGGATACCGGTCTCCGCCCTTCCCAATACCATAAAGCCCTCTTCTTTCCGGTGGCTCCATGCAGACAAGCAGGAAACTGAAAATCGTTTGACAACCCTGCTTATTGGTGCTAGTATGATGTTGTAAACGCAGGAGCAATCCTGGTAATTTTGTAACCGTGGAGCCGTCATTTATGGCGGCTCTTTTTCGTTGTCTCTGGTTGCCGGATCCCTGTGCTGTCTGCCACAACCTTTCTGTTCCCCATTAACAGCTTTTTAACAGGCTCCATTCCCATTTAACAAGGGTACAGGCTTTGCCTGTACGGTGTTTCCCCGGTTTGTTTCACAAACCTATTCCTGCCTTTACAGCCCCGTCAGCCTGGAAGCAAGGGGCAACGCTCATGAACGGCTTCAAGTCCCCGCCGCAGACGGCGTGGCAGGGCCTTGCACAGCTGCAGCCTTGCGCTCCGCTCCAAAAGCGAAAGCAAGAACATCCTGTCTGCCGCGCCGTACACTCCCCCGCAGCCTCCGCCCTGCCCCGTTTCACCGCTCCCACTCCTCCGTCTCCGGCATCCTGACTTCCGACCGTCCGTAGGAACAGGCAAATGGCGGGACAGCATCCTTTTTCCTCGCCTCTTTTAAGACGCTGGAGATTACGGCGGCATCTGCCAGGCGGAACTGCTCACCCACCTTTCCTGAATCATATTCCTCAGCATAAAATACCATCAGGTAGTCCACATCCACAATCCTGGAATCCATGCCATTCTGCACTGCTTCCTCAAAGCTCATGCCATAATATCGTTCCGCCTCGGATCTGTCCCCGCCGCATCCATGTAGAATCAATCCCTCCAGCAGTTTTCGGACTTTCCTTTGCTTGCTCTCTTCCAGCTGGTGCACATAAACCGGCCTCATGAGCCTCCTTTCCGGCATCAGTGGGATGCCTCTTCCAGTTCCCCCGCTCCTGCCCTTTCAGGGCCGTCCCTGTTCCCCGCCGACATTTCCCGGAATGTCAGCAGATCCTGGTTGAAGTCCTTTGTCTGCGGGGTCTGGATGAACACTGTGTATCCCGCCTTTGCAAAAGCCTCCGCCGACAGGTTCGCCTGCACCTGCCCATGGTTGTGGGGCCGTCCATTTGCGTCCTTACCATCCACATCATTGTCATAGCAGAACACGATTTCCCGAATCTCCGGGTGGTCCTTCAGATAACGGGAAAGGGCCTTGTCCGACAGGCACCCCTCCGCCACCCGGTGGTCCTCCCGCCAGTCGATGCCGTACAGCTTGCACAGGGTGGCATGGCTCATGGCATCGATGGGCGCCTCGAACTCATACACCCGACCGGAGCGTCCCTCCATGCAGAAGCCATAAGTCTTGTCGGAGTTCTCCACATCCTGCCGGAACTTCCTGTCACTGCTTGGAGCCCGGAGCGCACAGTACCTGGGCTTCCCCTCCCCGTCATAGCCTACAAATGCACAGTTCCGGAAAGTATAGCCATTCTTCTGCGTGGCTGCCTGGTATACCTTGCCCTGGTTGATCATGGCATACACGATCTCGCTGTCAATGCCACGGGTGCGTGTCAGGTAAGCGATGGTGCGGTTGAAGTCCCTGTCTTTCGGCGGCAGCACCAGCTCCCCTCTGGGCTTCTTCTCTACCGGCAGTACATGATGCTCTGTCTGCTCATAGGCACGGCAGCCCAGGATCATCTCCACTGCACTTTTGAAGTCAGCGGCTCCCAGATATTCCTGGGCAAACTGGATGATGTTCCCGCTCTTCTCCCCGGAGAACTGGTAATAGCCGCGCCCGTGCCGGAACAGGTAGAGTCCGCCGCTGTGCTTCACATGGACCGTGTTCCGGTCGCCTTTCTCCACTTCAAAGCCGTGGCTGACAGCAAAATCTATGATATTGGTGTCGAAGACCTGCTTCATCTGTTCTTCCGTAAAGGGCATTGGGCGCCGCCCCATGGCTGTATGTCTGTCCGTTGCCATCACCTCCTAAATCGGTGGCAAAAGGCGCAGGCAGAATGTCTCATCTCCATTCCGCCTGCGCCCTGCACCGTTTCTTTTATGTCATTTCAGGAAATCCCTTGCCTGTGCTTATTCCGGTTCCGCTCAGCAGCCTGTCACATATCAACGCTCCATCTCCTCCGTCTCTTTGTCCTTTCCCACCTGCACTTCCACCTGCGGCTCCGGCAGCCGATGGAACTGGTCAGCCCCCGGCACAAGAGCCAGGGATCTTCCGTTCTCCCAAATCATGTGCAGCTGTCCGGCATCGTCCACGGACTTCACAATCCCTTTCAGTCCGGGCGGCATCCCCTGCTCGTTCATATAGTCCAGCTCTATCCGGGATCCCACCGGATATCTCTTCCGTATCATGGCGACCTCTGCCTGCGTCTTCCATCCTGCCATATCATTCCCTGCCCTTTCCGTGTCTTCTGGCGCTGTTTTCCGGTCCCCTGGCTGGCAGGGCTCCTTCTGCTTTCCTGGTACAGACAGCGGGATTATCCCTGCCTCAGCCATCTGCCTTTCCGCCTCTTCCCGTGACATGATGGAGAATGGGGCGTCAGCCTCCAGGAAGCCTGTATCCATCAGGACAAGGAGCTGCCGGGCATTGACACCGTTTTCCAGGCATGCCGCAGCCTGCATCATCTCCCCCGGATAAAGGCAGCAGCCCTCACTGCCCAGAGCGATAAGCGCATCTGTCACCTCCTGGCCAAAGCTGTCTTTTACAAAGCAAAAGGCGGAATAGAGCGTATCCAGCCATTTTTCTGTCTCTTGGCATCCATCTGCCGTAGCTTCAAAGCCTATGGACTGTCCATGTTCCACACATACGTCCACAAAGCCCTTCCAATGCCGGATGGCCTCTTCATCCTGGACAGGGGACAGCTTCCTGACTGCTGTAAAGAAATCTTCACCATTCATCCCCCTATCGTACCTCCATATCCCCATCCTCCGTGTAGTCCAGGAGGTTGCGCGACACTTCCTCCCGGCAGCACGGCACGAACTCGTGGTTCCCAAAATCCGCCAGGATTTCTTTCAGCGCATCCGGCAGTCCATCCTTGTCCACATGGATATCATCGACGATGGTTGCCGTATAACCGTAACAGTAAGCTCCATAAGCCTCTTCCAGGAACTGCCGCACCTTTTCCGGCATTTCCTCTTCGCGGGGATTGATGCAGCCATACTTCGTCAGATAGTCCGTCCCCCAGAGCTCCCCTGACGAGGACAGATCCAGTTCCAGCAGGACGATACAGACATTGCCGTTCTCCCTGGACTGCAGCACTCCCGGCAAAAGGATGAATCCCTCTTCCAGCGAGCCACGGTCAAAGGCCTCCGTCCCATATACCTCCAACACGCCTTTATGCAGAGCGTTCAGCACGCTCTTGGCATATGCCTTTTCCTCCGTCCGGTAATCTTCCTGCAGACGTGCGTAGTTGATCTTGTTCAGCACGTTCTTGTTGATATAGTCCACATATAAGTTCATTCTATAATCGTCCATCTTTCCCCCTTTCCAGTCCCGCCAGCCGTGACCGGATCTGCCATCCTACACAGGACTTCCCTGTCAATCATCGGGATGCCCAGGGGCCGCCCTGCGCATCCTCTACCGGGCCACATCACCCGGCAAGGCTTTCTCTCCCTGGATATCCTCCTCCCATTCTTCCGCTCCCGGCAGGAAGCACTCCGCCTTGTGGATGATGCTGTCGAGCAGGCCGCTTTCCCCCGCCCCGTCCTCCATGCCGGCCTGCAGTGCAAGGGAATATATCTCCCACATCTCCTCCTTGTTGAAGAGCGGGACGGCATCCTGTTTGAGGTACCGCAGGATCTCCTTTTCCCCGGCCGCCATACCGAACAGCTTCCTATGGAAGAGGGCCTCCTGGTAATCCTCCTGGCTGCGGGCCAGCTCTCTGGAGCCATCCTCATTCAATATGTAGCACCCCAGCCCCTGCCTGATCGCCCGCTCCGCATCCATGGGGCCGGTCAGCACCATGTCCCCTGCAGTGTAGCCGTAATCGTGGAGGCGGTCATGGTCCAGGCGCGCCACATAGCCCTCGATGTCCATCGGCTCCACCGCATCCCAGAACATCCCATGGGCCTCTTCCATGTCGCGTGAAAGCTGCCCTTCATCCTCCACCAGGTACCTTGTCCGCTCCACCGGCCCATACCGTGCCAGGATGGACTGCCGGTTCTGCTCATATTCCCTGTAGTCGAACCTCCGGATATCCTTGGGTTCCTTGAACGCCACCTCCACGCCTGTCGGCTCATGGGAGCGGGTGCAGAGGAAGCCCAGGTGCTTCTGGTAGTCCGTCTCCACGATGTCGCCCATCACCCGGCTGCCCTCCATGCCATGCAGGCGCACCCAGAACGCCTTCACATGGTCGCTGCAGCATCCGCCGTAAAAGAACCATGTGTTCCACTGGCTGGTATGGTGGATATGCACGCTCCGTTCCGGGAAGCACCATGTGCCGCCGTCCCTGCTCATCCAGAGGAAGTCCCGGGGCGCGTCCCTGTCCCTGGCAGCCTCCAGCAGCATCTTCCGGTCATATCCGAAGTCCGTCTGGCAGAAGCTGGTGTTGTGCTCCATTATCGCCTGCAGGGCCTCCAGCACGTCCACGTCCCGGAAACAGGCATTCGGGCGGAAATGGTACCCCTGCTCCTGCAGGCCCAGGCGCAGCTCCGCCATCATGTCCTCCCTTGTCCCCTCCATGGACTCCCAGCTATGGCGGTTCCTCTGCACGAATTCCCGCCCCATGTCCATGGTCCTTACCCACAGCCCGCCGCAGCTGTCCGGCAGGATGAAGTCCATCCGGCCATCCAGCGCGTCTTCTGTAAGCCGGATCCCCTCGAACATGCTCCGCAGCCCGTCATATCCTGTCCCCTCATGCTGCCGGATCTTCTGGATCTCTTCATGGGACAGGCACAGCTTCCGTAGGCGGTAGCTGTTCGCTCCCAGCCTGGCAAGGGCATATATCTCTTTCCGCTCCATCGTCATCCTCCTCTCTTCTTTCCGTTTTTTTTACTGTCCTCCAGACGGTAGGGGACACCGATGAAATCGAGCACCCTGCCGCAGCCCAGACGGTTGATGCAATAGTCGTACTGCTTGGGATGGGTCAGCTGCATCCGTTGGAACCGGTTGGGCTCCTGCTCCAGATGAACCCCGAACATGCAGTACATACAGCCCGATCTGGAGACCCCGGTGGTCTTCAGGGCCAGGCTGCCGTCCTTCTTCTCCGTCTCTTCTATCTTCCCGTAAATGGAACTGTAGGGGATCCCTGTCCTTTTCAGGTATTTCAGGATGTCCTGTTCCAGCCAGAACGCCATGGGCTGGCTCAATGGCCGTTTCCGCTCAAAGCCGTTGCATCCGTGCTGGAGCCACTTCTGCGTCCGCAGGCGGCTCTCCTGTGCCATCAGCCCCACGATGCCGTGCCGCCCGGTCTGATGCTCGAACCGGTAGATGGGCGCCTTTTTCATATGGTAGCAGCACCTGGCCGATATCTTGAATGGCGCCTCCAACAGATAATGATAGTTCTCACAGTTATATACGGACTTTCTGCCGTCCGGGGCCAGCAGGGTGCCGTCCAGCCTCTGTATCCTTGTGGCCTGCCCTTTCCTGGCTCCGTCCACGCAGTCCGCTATCTCCTTGGAGATGACCGGATACCCATACTTCTCTATGATCTGCGGGAACGGATATCTGGGCCGCAGCCACTCCACATTCTCCTTTGTCTTCACGAACTCCCGAAGCTCTGGATACTCAAGCCCCGTATCCACGAACACCGCCGGGATATCCGGGTACACCCTGCGGGCGATGTCCAGGAGCACTGTGGAATCCTTCCCGCCGGAGAAGCTGACAAAGACCTGCCCCCCATATCTCAAGTACCATTCCAGTATCCTGGTCTGTGTGACCTGCACCTTCCTTTCCAGGCTCCACCCCTGCATGGCTTTCAAGTCCTCTCTGGTATGCTTCAACCGCAAAATACCTGCCTTTCACAAGAAACATTTGTCTGCGCCTGCTTTCGCTTCCTGTGAAATCCTGTTCAATCTTTAGGCTCCTGCAGCATTCTGCCTGTCTTCGCTTTTCCAACCCCCTCCTATCGCTCTATGCCGTCCTCCTCTTCCTGCTCATACCTCCTGACCTTTACCAGCTCAAATCCCTGATCCTTGATGTTGGTGAACCACTGTGACATGAATTCTTTCAGATTCTTTACCTTTGCCGGCGATGCATCTGCTGTCTCGTAATAGACTCCCCGGTCGTCCTGGAGAAAGGAGATGGGTTCTACGGACCGTGTTCCCTGCCCGATGGTGAAAGTGATCTCCGGGTCGCGCATGGAATCCCCGTTCTGGTCATAATAGTGGGCGATGCTGTATTCTGCATCTCCAATCGTCTCCAGCACCAGATCCTCATAGCCCTTTGCCTGCAGCTTCATGTAATACGCCTCCCCATCCAGCAGGGGAGCCGCAAACGCATGGAGCTTCTGGTAGAGCCTCTGTTCCAGCGTAAGGCATCCCTTTCCAGCCACCTGTCCGTCGCTTTCCTCTCCGTCCGCAGCCATCACGTCCTCCCCGTCCTCCTTGAATTCCAGCGCAAGGTCGAGCTGCACTTTCCTCTTCTGCAGCTCCACCAGCCGCCCTTCGTCCGGGAATGGCTTCCCGCACTGCTCCTTCGCCGCTTCAAGCTGCTGTCGCAGGCCGACAAGCTCTTCCTTATCATGTGCCGCATCCGAAACGATACGTTCCGCAAGGTTCTCGATCCTCGTGATGTTCCCCATTTCGGAATCGCCGTAATCGGTACTGTAGCTCCTCTTCCCGCAGAGCCGGATGCCCACGCTGTTCCGGTCTGTCCTGACCAGCTGGATGGGAAAGCCCCTGAAGCTCCCCACATCAAGGCCATCGCCTATGCCCCTGTCCCTTATCCTGCGGCCACACACCATAAGATGCTCCGCTGCCTTTGTGCGCTCGTCATGGATCCGCCCATCGATCACCATGTGGAATCCCTCCGTCTTATTGGCCTGATAAGTCCTGATATCCTCCTCCCGGACTGCTATGTCCCTTTCCTTGCGCGCGATATGCGCCGGATAATAGCTACTGATGCGATTCTGCAGCTCCGTCTGCTGGCTCTGCCAGGAAGATTTCAGCACGGTCAGCCGGTTGATCTCATTGTCCGTCTCCATCTTCTCCTTCACCCTTGGATCAGAGGTCGCCAGAGCCTTGAACTCCGCATACTGCAGCACGGTCTCATCTAAATCCTCGCAGGTGCGCAGGGCAGAGCGGCCGGTCATGATCTGGCTGATGTAGCGCTGCTTCTGCTCCAGGATCTGCCAGAGATAGCTGTCAAATGTATTTTCCGTGATGTAATTGAAGATGGAGACTTCCTTGTTCTCGTTGCCCTGCCTTAGGATGCGCCCGTTCCTCTGGGTCAGGTCGGCCGGGCGCCATGGCACGTCCAGATGGTGCAGGGCGATCAGCTTTTCCTGCACGTTCATACCCGTCCCCATCTTCTCCGTGCTGCCCATGAGGATGCGTACTTCTCCTTTCCGTACCTTTTCAAAAAGCTGTTCCCTCTGCACGTCCGTCTTTGCGTCATGGATGAAAGCGACCTCTTCCGGATCCACTCCCTGTGCAAGCAGCGCCGTCCTTGTGGCTTCATAGAAATTGAAGCTGCCATCATGTTTCGGTGTCCCCTGGTCGCAGAAGACCAGCTGGGTCAGCCTTTCCCCTGCCGTTTCGTGGTAGATGCCCGCCACCTTTCCGGCGCACAGGTTCAGCTTGGTCGCCGGGTCATCCGGTATCCCCGGGTCTATGGCCCTGGGGTCAGTGGAGAGCAGCCGGGCTTCATGGGTCAGCTTCAGGAAGTTGTCCTGGCTGCTGTCCACTTCCCCGTTCCGGATGGCCTCCGCCCGTTCTGCCAGCTCCATGACAATCCGTTTCTGGTCAGGCGTACAGACAGATTTGACGACCTGAGGGCCGCCGGTCTTCAGTTCCGGTGTGGGCAGCTCCAGCATGTCCGCTGTCCTGATGTCCGCGATTATGGAGAACATGGCCATCAGCTCCGGCAGGTTGTGGAACTGGGAAAAGCGGTTCTTCATCTGGTAGCCGTTGCCCTCTGGCTTGATCTCCAGGGAAGAGGTGACCTTTCCGAATGTCCCGGCCCAGGCATCGAACATCAAAAGCCCCCGCCTCTCCAGTTCCTGGGGCTGCAGGGTCTTCTGCATCACATATAGCTCCGACATGGAATTGCTCACGGGAGTCCCGGTCAGATAGACCACCCCTTTGCCTCCGCCGATCTCATTGATATACTGGCACTTCTGGTGCATGTCCATGGCACGCTGGCTGCTCTGGCCGCTGATGCCTGCCACGTTCCGCATCTTGGTGTAGGAGAAGTTGTTCTTGTAGGCATGGGCCTCGTCCACGATCAGCGCGTCCACCCCCAGTTCCTCGAAATTGATCACGTCATCTTTCTTCTCTGCCTTGAACAGCTGGTCGTACCTGAACTGCAGGTTCTTCCGGAAGATCTGCATCTGCTTTAAGGACCAGTCCTTCCCGTTCCTGGCCTTCTGCTCGTCAATGGCCCTTGTCACCTCGTCCATCTCTGTCTTCATGGCCGCCAGCTGCCTCTCCCTGGACAGCCCGATCAGCTCGAAGCTGGAGTGGGCCATGATGATGCAGTCATATTCCCCGGTGGCGATCCGGCTCACGAAGCGGCGGCGGTTCTGTTTCTGGAAGTCCCTCTTCTCCGCCACCAGGATGCTGGCATTCGGGTACAGCTCCATGTAGGCATCGGACCATTGCCCTACCAGATGGTTGGGCACGGCAATCAGCGGCTTCGCCGCTTTCCCCAGCCGTTTCAGCTCATGGGCCAGGACTATGGCGGCATAGGTCTTTCCCGCCCCTACCTCATGTGCCATGAGCAGGTTCCCGTCCCCATACAGGCCATGTGCCACCGCGTCAAGCTGGTGGGGCCTCAGCCGGATGTCCTCCGACAGATCCGGCAGCACCAGGCCGGAGCCGTCATAGGTGCGGGGACGGATGTTGTTGAACCGGTCATTGTACAGCCTCGTGAGCCTTGCGGCCCGCTCCGGCTGCGCAAAGAGCCACCGCTCGAACTCCGCCTTGATCTGTGCCTGCTTCTCCCTTGCAAGGATGGTCTCCTTCTTGTTCAGGACGTACTTCACCTTGTCCTCGCCGGTGTCCGGATCCACATACTCCACCCGGTCCTTCACCTCCACGAACCGCAGGTTCAGGGATGCCTCCATTATCTCATAGGCGCTCATCCGTTCCGTGCCGTATACCTGGTTGGCTGTGACGGAGCCCCTCTCGTTCCCTTTGTTGGCAATGAAGTAGGTGCCGCTGTATCTGGAGAATTCCAGTTCCGTTGCATGGCGCCCTTTCTTGTTCCCCTCTTGTGTCCTGAACAGTTCATACATGAACTCCTGATAAGTCTCAAGCGGTATCCATGGCGTCCCCAGGGAGAAGCTGATCTCCTGCGGAGTCAATGGCGTGGGCTGCACCGCACGCAGGGCCTTCACGTTCCGGGAGAACCGTTCCGGCTCTTCCTCTGCCTTTATGGCTGCCTCCGCCAGCTTGTCCTTCACATAGCCGCTCAAGTATTCCCCTGCGGTCTGCCACCCGCCATATGGATCCCCCGCATATAGGAACGGATCTTGATAGATCCGTTCTCCCAGTTCCTCTATGATTTCATCCTTTGTCACATTGATGTGATCCGGTTTCTGATAAAGCTGTGCCATGTAGTCCAGGTCGAGCCTGCCTTTTACGTTCAGGGAGACCTTCAGCGCCTCTTCTGCCGATTCCACCACAGTGGGCATGGCCTTGGGACGGATGGTCGCCTTGTAGAATATGGCCGTCTTTTCATAACGGACTGCATTTTGTCCGTTTGGGACTGCACTTTGTCCGTTTCCATCTTTCTTTTCTCTCTCAATGGAGCGCAGGAGCGGTGCGTTTGCGTCCCTGGAGAACGCCGCCACATTTGCATAGGCATTGATATAGCTGAATTCCTGCACAAAACGGTCATACACGGCATTCAGCCGCCGGATATGTCCCTGCAGGGCCGGTTCGTACTCTGCCGCAGACAGCTCTCCCTGCTCCTGGTTCTGGAAGTCTATCAGCCTGCGGACCGCCTGTGCAATCTCCAGGAGCCCCTTGATCCGTTCCGCTCTCTTCCCTGTGATGTCCTGCCCATACATCCGGGAATTCTCCCGGTAGTACAGCCTTCCGTCCACCAGTGCATAGGAAAAGTTGCGCACCGCAGGGTCTGCCGGGATGGAGTCCTGTCCTGGCGGGCCATCCTTTCCCGGCATGCCCTCTTCCTGTTCCGGTTCCTCGTACTTCCCCTCCAGATAGCTGACGGCGCGTCCCAGCCTCTCGTCCAGGTCGTCCCCTGGCATGGGATGGCAGGCCGTGCTTTTCTCATTGCCATACACGCTCTCATCGAACACCATTTCCCCCAGCACCATCTCCGGGTGGTCGATGAACCAGGTATTCATGGGGATGCCGTCCGCATTCTGCTCCACCGACAGCCATGGGCTGTTCCTTTCATCCGGCACGACCTCCCGCTCCCGTTTCTTCAGGAACAGGATGTCCGTGGTGGCCTCCGTGCCCGCCACCTGCTTGAAGGCATTGTTCGGCAGGCGGATGGCTCCCAGAAGCTCCGCCCTCTGCGCCAGGTACCTCCTGTTGCTGGAGTTCGCCTTGTCCAGGGTGTATTTGGACGTGATGACCGCCACGATGCCTCCCGGGCGGGTCTTGTCTAAGGACTTCGCCAAGAAATAGTCATGGATGCGGAAGTTGTAGCGGTTGTATCTGGAATCGTCCACTTTGATGGAATTGAAAGGGATGTTGCCGATTACCACATCGAAGAACTGATCCGGATGGCTGGCATGCTCAAATCCTGTGACCTGGATGTGCGCGTCTGGATAGAGATGCTTTGCGATATGCCCTGAGACAGGTTCGATTTCCACGCCGTACAGCCTGGAATCCGCCATGCCCTCCGGCAGGACGGAGAAGAAGTTCCCTGTGCCCATTGCCGGATCCAATATGTTGCCTCCATGGAAGCCGAACCTCTCCAGGGCGTCATAGATATGGCGTATGACGCTCTGCTCTGTGTAATAGGCAGTCAGGGTGCTTTCCTGTGCCGCCTGGAATTCCTCATCTGTAAGGAGATGCCTGGCCTCCTCATACTGTGTCTCCCATCCGCTCTTTCCGGGCGTCAGGGCATTGGCAAGCCCGCCCCAGCCCACATATCTCGCAAGGGTGACCTGTTCCTCTGCGGTCGCTTTGCGCCCCTGGCTTTCCAGCTCTTTCAACAGCCTGATGGCCGCCATGTTGTTCTGGAACTTTGTCCTGGGGCCGCCCTCATACAGATGATGCCCTTCGGAATAGCGGTAGTTGAGGCCAAGAGGCCCGCGCCGGTCAGGATTGTCCTGGTCGGCATGTCCATGCCCTTCGTCTGCCTGTACGGTCTGTACCGCTTCCTGCAGTCCTCCCATATCCAGCACGGCATCCTGTCCGGGATTCACATTGTCCTCATAACCGGATCCCATTTCCATGTCAAAGAGGGAAAGCTGCCTGTCCGATGCTTCTTCCGGCATCCCCGCCTCCTCCGGGGCATGATGCATCTCTTCCTCATGTTCCAGCTCCGCTTCCTCTTCTTCGCTCAGGTAGGCATCCTGGCGGATCAGCTCCATGATGCGCCTCTCCACTTTCTCCCAGGCCATCTTCTCCCTGACCTCCACGCCGTCATGGGAGTATTCAATCTTATATCCTGTGCCGTTATAGTCCACGTTGTAATGGCCGCCGTTCTCCAGCTTTGAGCCCCGGCCTCCCATCCCATACACCCTCTTCAATGCCGCAATGCGCTCCTTGGCGGAAAGGGAAGAGGTCATCACCCGGTAGATCTGCAGCTTGTCGTTATAGTAGCCTACGCCGCCCATCGCCAGGAAATAGTCTATGACCTCCTGTCTGTCCGGCGGTTTTGGCGTATTGGGATTTACATAGGTGCCGCTGGCGATCAGGGGCTCGATATGGGCCGCTACCTGCTCCCAGGACAGGTTGATCTCTGTGGCTCCTGCCGGCTCATATGCCCGGATATGCATCCCGTCACTCAAGGTCTTCGCCCTGACCTGTATCCCTTCCGCTTCCAGTTCCCTGATGCCGATAAAATAGGCTTCCCTTACAAATGCTTCCCTCTGCCCTTTATCCGGATGGCCGGCGAAATATTCCTGGATGGTCTTCTGCAGGTACAGGGAGCGGGACTGGTCACGCAGGACAGCATGGATATAGCGGAGCTCTGTCTCGGTCGGTTCATGCTCCTCTGCCTCCGCCGGTTTGTGCCCATCGGCAATTCCCTGCTCCATTTCTGGCTGTTCCTGCCCCTGGAGGTTTCTCCCCTGTTCCTCCGCTGCACCATCCGCATGAGAGACGGCTTCACTGTTCCTGCGGCTTTCCTCCAATTCCTCTTTCTCATCTGGAATGGCGAAACCATCCAGCTTTTCTTCCTCTATGCTGAACGGGTATATGCCGTCCAGGATGAGGGCATCAATACGTCTTGACAGTTCCAGGTAGGAATAGAAGTAATCGACTCCGTCTGCCTGGAACACGATTCCCCCGTCCTGTCCCAGCAGATGCACCTGGTAGCCGCCATCCCGGATGGTGTAGTCTTCATCCATCTCCCTGTAGATGAGCTTCAGGGCATCTGCTTTTCTCTCCTGGCTGTCGCTCCTCTGGAAAAAGCCGCAGATTTCGGAATGCCATACTCTTGCGTCTGGAACCAGGTCATCCGCGCATAGGACCATATCAAGGAGCCCGGAGATTTCTTCCTCTTCCAGTAGGCCGGATGGATAGGCCAGTGTCTCTGCTGTTACGGCCGTAGGGGTTTCAGGATGCTGGTTCTCCGCAAGGTCTGCTTTCTCCGGCATTTCCTGCATGGTCTCTGTTTCTGGCGGCAGAACCTGCAAGGTCTCCTGCGTCTTTGGCGGCACAACGAAGAAACCGCCTGCAGACGGCTTTAAACCATCTGCAGGCGGTTCTTTCGTTCTTTGAGGGGGAGATGGGGATGCATGTGTTATCTGGCTTTCAGCACCACCTCGTCCATCACGGCCTCTTCCGCCTCTTTCGTTATCATGTTCATATGTCCGGCCCTCTCCATCGTGTCCTCCGTGTCCGGCATGGGACGGACGGCCAGCAGTTCCTGGATCAGCGCTTCTTTCCTCTGCTCCGCCTCCTGGTCTACCTGAAGGATCACTTCGTTTATCCTGCCCTGTGCCACCAGTTCCGACAGCCTGTGGGGATGCTCCTCCATCATGTACGTTTTCCACCGGCTCCCGAACCGTCCCACTGGCATCCGGTCGGTCTGCGGCTCCTCCGATACCCTGATCTCGGGATACAGCATCCCGTCCTCTCCCTGCCTGTATGTGAAGTTCATCAACGGCTCTGTTCTCATAGATTCTGCTCCTTTCGATTTTGATGTCCTGGATTTCCTGGTATATCTCATTCAGTATGGGCCTTGCGATGGAGACCGTGCAGCTCCCCAGCGCCATGAAAAGCGGCAGGCTGTTATAGTTGCTGATGTTCTCAAAGCTGCCATCTTCAAACATCCCTGTGGAAAGCCCGCATTTGGAGAACACGGTGTAGGCCACGCTTTCTTCCACAATCCCCATGAACTCCGCTTTCACCGCATCCTCCGGCATCCCGTAAAGAGGGCTGGCCTCGTCCTTTACCTTGAAATTTTCCATGTAGGGCGGGAGCCAGTCCCTCACTCTTCTGCTCGCCAGCCTATACAGGCAGGCTTCCATGCCGGATGTGGGGGTGCTGTATCTCTCATGGAACCGCAAGAGGACGCTGGGGCGGTACTGTTCCTCCAGCTCCCACAGGTACTTCTGCAGGTTCCGGTAGGACTGGGGGCTGCCGTTGGTATCCATGAAGTCAAAGAGGTATTTGATGCTGGCATTCGGGTTCACCATGTCGATGACCGCGATGCTCTTGGCGCCCCGGTTGATGCTGCGCCCCACCCTTTTGTCATGCCACTCGTCAAAAGTCCCCAGCTGGGTGGCATCCGGCTTCTGTGCGTAGATCAGCACCGCATTGTCAAAGGAACGCTTGTAGAACCGCGCGACACAGGACAGCAGCCCTTTCCACTCTGCCGGTGTCCTTGTATACTCCTGTACGGATGCCCTGTAAAGGTCTGCTAAACTGGTCGCTCTGCTCAAGCTGTTCCCTCCCTTTTCTCATTTAATTGCCGCATATCCCTTTCTGTCCTCATGTCCCATGAGCAGCGTCCGGCCAGCTAAGCCTCCAGACATTGCTCTCTGTCCTCTATGGGGATATGCTGGTTTTCAAAGTATAATGCCAGCGCTCGGTCTATGGTGTCCTCAATCTCTTTGGCGCTCTGGCCTGCGGTAAAATATTTGGTGATTACTGCAGGCTTCACCTTAAAAGGCTGTGGCTTGCTGGTTTTTGGTTTCCGTGTCTTCTCACCGGAAAGTATCTGCACGGTAGCCGTGTCATTCAGTTTTCCGGTCTCGTAATAGCTGCGGAGAAGCTCTGCCTTTTTCATGTCTACCTTGTAGCTGTCCGCCTCCATCAGTTCTGCAATCTGCCGCTGCCGGTCTGCGTCCTCGATAAAGGACAAATCGTATGCGGCAAGGAATGCGATTTCTCCAGTATCCACCTTTTCCAACAGCCTAGTATTTAACCCTGCAAGACGGATATATCGTGCCACCTTTGCATGGGAAAGCCCATATTCCTCGCCTATCTTATCCCTGCTTTTCAACTTGTGCTCAACTTGGGCACAAGTCTCATTTTCCCTGGATTCATGCGGGTTCATTAGCATTTCTATCTCGTCTAAAAGGTCATTCCTCCTACCCTGTGACTTCAATGCCTCATAGTGCTGGGCAAGGCAGTATGCCCTCTCGGAATGGCTCATGTCACCGAAAGAACGCTGCCGGAGATTGGTCTCCGTCACAATCAACACAGCCTCATCATAGGTCAAGTTCTCCTTTATGATGACGGGGCCTTTGGAAAGGCCTGCAAGCCGGGCGGCGTTATGGCGGTTGTGGCCGCTCAAAATGATGTATTTCCCGTCCTCGTTATGCCAGAGGATAATGGGGAGCAGAACACCAAACTGCCGGATGCTCTCCACCATGTCTGCAAGCTGCTGTCCCTCGTACAGCTTGAACTTATGGTTGGGGAATGGCTCCATCTGTGCAAAGTCCATTTCCAGGATGCCAGCCGGTTCCGGGGATTCTCCCTGTGAAGATACCGCAGCCGGGGATTCTGTAACCGCCTTTTCCTGCTCAGTGTCAAAACGCAGCATATCGTTGAAATCTTCCAGGTTGACTCTTGGTTTACCCAACTGCCCTCACCTCCCTTTCCTCATTCTCTAAAAGCTCGTCCGCAAATCTCTCATAGGCCAGTGCTGCCGGATTGCTCGGCATGAACTCACAGATGGTCTTGTGGTACAGCACTGCCTCTGCCACCTTGATGGAGCGAGGGATATGGGTCTTGAAGATTGGCACCGCTCCGGCAAAGCCATGTTCAATCAGCTGCCTGACCTGGGCCGACACGATGGTATTGGGGGAATCCATGGTGATAAGGATGCCCTCAATCCGTAATTTATGGTTGCTGTTCTTGCGGATAATCTGGTAGTGCCGCAGCAGCTCCGCCAGTCCCTGCGTGGATAATAATTCCGCCTGTGTGGGTACGATGATACTGTCCGCACACATCATCACGTTGATCATGGGCGTCCCCATCTGGGGCATACAGTCAATGATTACATACTGGTATCTGTCCCGGATGGTGTCCACATACTGAGATAGTATCCGCTCCCGAAAGTCCACGTTGCACAGGTTCCTCTCCAGCGTGAAAAGCTGGGAGTTGGACGGAATGACCTCCACGCCGCTTTCATGCTTTATCACATAGCTTTCCGACTCCGGCAGGGGCTCGTCCTCCATGATTTTCCGAAGCAGAGTGTTGATTGTTATTTCCAGCTTGTTGATGTTCTTTACTCCATAGATGATACTTGAATGCCCCTGGCCGTCAAAATCAATCAGGGCCGTCCCTTTTCCTCTTTTTGCCAGCAGATAGGCCAGTGTGGTAGCTGTGGCCGATTTGCCTACACCGCCTTTTTCGTTCATTATTGCTATGACTTTTGCCATTTTATGCTCCTTTCATTACCTGTACAAATTTTCAGCATATAGGAGTTCACAAACAAGGTACTTCGTGATAAGATATAGGTAGTATTTGGTTTGGATAAATAGGGTTTGAAAAAACGGACACCTGACAATAATCTTCAGAATCATTTTATGAGAATAGAGCATTTTAGATAAAAGCAAACTGCCGCAGAGGGTAATGATAAATTAGTGTCAAGTTGCCCGATTTCTTCCTCACTGGGATAAAAGACGCCTCCTTTCCATCCCATTTCACTGTTTTAACGGCATTTACAGTCTCGGACGAAATCAGTGGAACCCCTTGATTTCTCGGGATTTCCTCTAACTTGACACTATAATAACACTCTCCCCCCACTCCCGGTTCGGATACGTCAACTCCCCACTCCGCGACGCCCCCCTGACAAAGTAGTTCTTAATCTCCCTGCTGGCCACAATCTGGTTGTTCTTCTCCACCACCGCCCACTGCAGGAACTGCGCCACCGCCCCCGCCGTGATGGCGGCGGCCAGGGAGCTGCCGGTCTCCCTGCCCCGGAGCGTGGATACGTCCACCCCGGGCGCGGCGAAATCCGGGGCTACCACATTGTTCCTGGTAAAGCCCCTCCCGGAATCGATGTAGAAGCTGTTGTTTGCCGCATTGTAGGTGGAGACGCTGATGACGTCCCTCGCCATGGCCGGCTCCGTCAGGGTGATGTAGGGCGATGCCTCCAGAAAATAGGCGGGCGCGCTCATGAACTGTGTGATGGGCAGCCACATATGGAAGCTCCCATTGTGGACGCTTCCCACCGCCTCCACCAGGAATGTCCAGATGCCCGGGGTGGGTTGGGCCACCCGCAGCAGGATCATCTCCTCCCCTGAGGACGGCTCCACCAGCGTCCCCGCTATGGTGATCTTCGTCCTCTCATAGACGAAGCTGTAGGTGATGCTGTCCTGGATGCCCAGCCGGATGGAGGGTATGGTCTCCCCGCCCGGAGAGCGCACGGACACGGTGAACACATCCGGCACATTCCCCCACAACTCCATGACGAAGCCCTCCGCGTTTTCCGCCACCCTGACTTCCACCGGCTTCACGACAGCCCCGCCTGACCGGCTCGACGGCTCCATGTTCCCCTGATAATGATGGCCCGCGTTCCCCTCATTGCCGCCGCATACCACCACCGCGCGGCTGCGCTTCGCCGCGATGGCGTCCAGGTAGCGCGGCAGCGGCGCGTTTCCCGCATGGTCCCCATAGCTGGTGCCCAGCCCCAGGCAGATGACCACAGGCCGCTGGAACTGCTCCGTGAAGCTGTCCGCGTACCGTACCCCCAGCATGATGTCCGTCTCCTCATAGGCCGGCACGCCCCCAGGCACCATGAAAAAATCCCTGAGGTACTGCTTGGCCTCCTTGAGCTTCACCACCACGATATCCGCCTCCGGCGCGGCCCCGATATAGGTCAGGCCGTTCCCCAGCCTGCTGCCCGCGGCCACACCCGCCATGGCGGTCCCATGGCCGTTCTCGTCCCTGCTGGGCACTATGCTGTAGGGATCGGGGGACTGCAGCGCCCGGTTGATGTCCTCTCTGGTATATACGGTGCCATAGTGGAGGCCCTCCGGAGGGGCGCCGTCCTGAATGGTCTGATCCCAGATTGCCAGGATCCGGCTGTTCCCCTGGCTGTCCCGGAAAGCCTCGCTGGTATAGTCTATCCCCGTATCGATGATGCAGACGACCACCCCACGCCCTGTCAGGCTCAAAGGCGCCCTCTGGGCCTGGGTGATGCCGCTGACGATCAGGTTGTTAGGGTCGAAGCCCTGGCTTCCCACCTCCCCCTGCATCAGGCCATACAGCTTAGGTACACTCTTGTAGTCAAAGATGTACTCGTTCACGTTCCTGACATTTTCCCGGCTGATGTACACGATATTATAGAACTCATCCACCTCCAGATAGCACAGGTCGAAAAAGGCGTACCTCAAAGCATCAATGGGAAAATCCGTGATCACGTCATAATATTCGCTGGAAAGAATCTTGTCTCTGCAGTCCATATCCGGATTCCTTTCCGCAGCAGGCGCTGTGGTATCCCTATTATCCTATGCGGGCCGGGGAAATCCGTTCCGCTCGGTAGGCCGAATAACCTGTAACCGGACAAAGGCGCTCCATGTGCCAGCCCCAGGCTTCTCATTGCAGATCTGCGCATAATCAAGTGGGGAAGAGCCATCTTCCCCTGCTCGCCATGCGGGGTGCGTACAGCAAAGTCGCTAATTTCCATACGCACCTCTGCGCATAAAAAGGGCAGCGGGCCTTCAAGCCCGCCGCCCATGGTAAGTCCCTATAAAAACCCCGGTCACTCCGCCACCAGCACGATTACCGTCCGGGGCGGAATCTTCAGCATAGTGCCATACTGGAAGTCCGTCTCCGCCTGGATGTCCTTCCCGTCCCCGTACTCCACGAAAGTATTGACGCAAACCTTCCAGCTCCTGCCCTCCGGAAGGTTCGGAAGCTGCATGTCCAGCGGGTCCCAGTAGGCATTCATCCCGTAGAAGACGATATCGTCCTTCGTACCCTCCTCGTTCCTGCCGGCATACATGATTCCAATTAGCCTACAATTGTAGTCTGTCCTGCCGTTCCAGGGATAGCCATTGTGGAGGCTTATCTCCGGGAACCCGCACGCCGCGCTCCCCATGTCCTTTCTCACCACAGCGTGTTCCCTGCGGAAGGCTATCATATACCGGAAGAAATCGTGTATCTCCCGGTATTCCTCGAGCCTCTTCCAGTCCAGCCAGGAGATGCGGTTGTCCTGGCAGTAGGCGTTGTTGTTCCCGAACTGCGTGTTGCAGAATTCGTCCCCCGCATAGAACATGGCCGGGCCCCTGCTGCACATCAGGGTGGCGAAGGCATTCTTCACCATGCGGCGACGCAGGGCCTCCACCTCCATATCCTCCGTCTCCCCCTCCACGCCGCAGTTCCAGCTATTGCCGTTGTTGTCCCCGTCCGTGTTGTTCCAGCCATTCTTCTCATTGTGTTTCACATTGTAGGAGTAGAGGTCGTACAGGGTGAAGCCGTCATGGCAGGTCAGGAAGTTCACAGACGCGCTCTCCCCCCGCTTCAGCGGATCGTACATGTCCCTGGAGCCGGTGATTCTGGCGATGGCCGTCCCCGCCAGGCCGCCATCCCCCTTCAGGAAGCGCCGCATGTCGTCCCGGTATCTGCCGTTCCATTCCGACCATCTGCGGAACGCAGGGAAACTCCCCACCTGGTAGAGCCCCACCGCGTCCCAGGCCTCCGCAATCAGCTTCACCTTGCCCAGGATGGAATCATGGGCAATCTCCTCGATGATGGGAGGCTTGGCCATGGGCTCGCCGTTCTGGTCCCTTGTCAGTATGGAGGCCAGGTCGAAGCGGAACCCGTCCACCCGGTACTCTGTCACCCAGTAGCGCAGGCAGTCGATGATGAACCTGCGGGTCACAGGGTGGTTGCTGTTCAGCGCGTTGCCGCAGCCGCTGAAATTGTAATAATTCCCGTCCGGCGTCAGGATATAATAGACATCATTGTCGATCCCCTTGAAGGAGAAGCAGGGGCCGTCGTCATTTCCCTCCGCCGTGTGGTTGAACACCACGTCCAGGATGACCTCGATTCCGTTCTCCTTCAGCTCGTAGATCAGCTCCTTCAGCTCATCCCCCTCATGGTTGTGCTCCACCACGGAGGAATAGCTGGTGTTGGGGGCGAAAAAACACACCGTGTTGTATCCCCAGTAATTATAGAGCTGCTCCCCGTCCACCAATCTGGCGTCCTCCATCTCATCGAACTCAAAGACGGGCATCAGCTCCACCGCGTTCACCCCCAGGTCCTTCAGATAGGGAATCTTTTGGCGCAGCCCCTCAAAGGTGCCCCTGGCCGTCACGCCGGAGGACTCGTCCTTTGTAAATCCCCTCACATGCAGCTCATAGATCACCAAATCCTCCAGGGGCGTCTCCAGGTGCATGATCTTCCCCCAGTCGAAGTTGTTCTCCACCACCCTGGCATGGTATTCGAAGTTCTTGCCGTTCTCCGGCCGCTCCCCCCAGTTGCGCTGCCCTGTCACGGCCTTGGCGTAGGGATCCAGCAGCACATTGTTCCTGTCGAAAAGCAGCCCTTTTTCCCTGTCATAAGGGCCGTCCAACTGGAACGCGTACTCGAATTCCTCGATTTTCAGTCCGAACACCAGCATGGAATAGGTGTTCCCAACATGATAGGATTCGGGGAACTCCAGCTTCGCATAGGGCTCCGTCTCCTGGGGACGGAACAGCAGCAAGGTGCACTTCGTGGCGCCCAGAGAGTGAATCGTAAAGCTGACGCCGTTCCAGGACGCCGCGGCGCCGTCCCTGTTGTAGAATCCCGGCCTGACCTTGAAGCCGCCTATTTCATCCAAAGGCTGCAGCTTCTCGCCGCGCTGTGGTTTCAGATGTACAGATTCCATGTCCCCTCCCTCCAGCCGATTCCGGTCGTCCCCGGAATCCCAGGCCTCCCCTTCCTGCCCGGGATTCCCTTTCGGCTTACCATCAGTCATGATTTCCTGTTCCGTGTCAGACTCTTTCCTGCCTAACACTTTCTCGACGATACCCATTCCTCATGCCTCCGCTCATCTTGTCTGATATCGTATACAGCTCCCTCCAAAAGCTTTATCCGGGGAGAAAAACAGCGCTGCGGGAAGAATCCTCTCAGCGCTGCTCTCGTTTCTCTTAATCCATGTTGTTCTCTATACAGGAAATGATTTCCTGCTGAACGGGCAATACCTTCGCGAGAACCGCCTTTGCCTCCGCCGGCTTATCTGTCCGCAGCAGGTTCAGTATCTCGCTGTAGGACTCATAAATCGGGGTAAGTGACAGGTTTCCGGCTGTCCCCTTGATGGAATGCGCTTTCTCTATGGCTTCTTTGTAATCGCTCTCGTCGAAGTCCGGATCCACGGCCTGTGTCCCGATCATCTTCACAAAGGAGCCCAACAGCCTTTTGTAAAGCTTCTCATTCCCCATCAGACGCTTCAATCCGTCATCCACGTCCACGCCCAGAGTTCTCAGCTCATCTAACAGATTCATTTCTACACCTCTTTCTATACTCAATACTTCCCGAAGCCGTCACCCAGGGAAATCACCTGCTCATTGGACGCAGGGGAGGAATAGGAGGGAGCGCTCTTGAAGGAAGAGCTTGCGCCGCCACCGCTCTCGTTGCCCAGATGATAGATGGACAGCATCTCGCGCATCCTGGAAGCCTGGTTGGACAGCTCCTCGCTGGCAGCCGCACATTCCTCGCTGGTGGCGGAGTTGGTCTGCACCACCTGGGACACCTGGGAGATGGCCTGCTCGATCTGAGCCACAGCCGTCGCCTGATAGTTGGAGGATTCCGCGATGCCATTGATGATGACCTCGCTCTCCTGTACCACCTTCGTGATCTCCTCCATGGCCTTCGCGGTCTGGTCTACAATCTTGGAACCGGAGTTCACCTTTTCGATGGAATCCTCAATCAGCTCGGCCGTCTCCTCAGCCGCCTCCTGGCTCTTCGCCGCAAGGCTTCTCACTTCCTCGGCCACAACCGCAAAGCCCTTTCCTGCCTCGCCGGCCCTTGCCGCCTCAACCGCCGCATTCAGCGCGAGGATATTGGTCTGGAAAGCGATATCCTGAATGGTCTTGATGATTTTGGAGATATTCTCGGAAGCCCTGTTGATGCCCTGCATGGCGGAGATGGTATCCTGCATCTGCACATTGCCCCGCTTCACATCCTCGATGGCCTTCACCACCAGGCCTGCCGCGGAATTGGCCTGCTCTGCGTTCTGCCTGGTCTTCTCGGCGATCTCATCGATGGAAGCCGTAATCTGCTGGATAGCGCTGGCCTGCTCTGTAGAGCCCTGCGCCAGTGCCTGGCTGGCGCTGGCCACCTGAGAGGAGCTGATGGTGACCTGGGAGCCCGCATCGCTGATATTGCTCAGTGCATTGTGGTTATCGTCCACCAGCTTCTTCAGGGAATTGCCCAGCAGGTCGTCCGCGGATACCGGATTGACCGTAATGGTCAGATTGCCGTTGGACACCTCTTCCGCAATATGGGACTGATATTTGATGTTTTCGACTACCTGCATGTATTCATCTACCAGCTCGCCGAATTCGTCATTGTTGTACTTCTCCATCTTGATGTCCACCCGGCCCTGGGCAATCTCCTTGGCCGCATCGGAGAGCTGCTTCACGGATTTCTCAATCGTCCTGATCAGCACCAGGGCAATGAAGAAGGTCACCGCCATGGAAATCACTGCCATGGCCATCGTGAATATGGTGGAGCCCAGCAGATAGGTCGACTGTTTTTCAGGATCCACGATATGGATTGCGTTCTTTGTGGACAACTGGCCGAGTATGATATTAATCAGCACAAGAATGCTCGGCACCAAAAAACCGATAATCAATTTTGTCTTCATCTTCATGTCTTTCATAGTGAATTATCTCCTCTCATTCTTCATTTTCTGTCATTGCCGCATCCACATTCTCTTCATCGTACAGCAGCTTCTCCGGATCCAGCAGGAGCTTTACCGAAGTGCCCACCTTTCCGATTCCGTAGACGTATTTGTTATGTCCCTTGTCGTTCCGTCCTATGGTGGGCGGCGGCAGGATGTTCTCCTTCTGGATCTCCGCCACCTCGGCAATCTGCTCCACGATCAGGCCCACCGTGGTATCCTTGACGGTGATGACCAGGATGCAGGTCTTGTCGGTGTACTCGCACTCCCCCTGCCTGAACCGCACGCGGACATCCACCACGGGGATGATCTTTCCTCTCAGGTTGATCAGGCCCTTGATGTAATCCTCCGTCTCAGGAATCTTGGTGATGGCCTGAAACTGGATAATCTGCTGTACATATTGAATCTCCAGACCGAAATACTCGGATCCGGACTTGAATGTCATATATTTGCCTTCCTGCGTGTCCGTGCTGACGGCGCCGGTGTTCATCATTTCATCCATATGATTAGCCGTTCCTTTCTATGATTTTATTCTACCAATCCGGGGGCATCCAGTATCAGGGCGATGCTGCCGTCGCCCAGCTGCGTACAGCCGGACAGGCCCTTCACCTTCTTGATATAGGAAGGAATCGGTTTTACCACGATTTCCTGTTCTCCCACCAGCTTATCCACCAGCAGGCAGATCTTCCTGTCCTCCACCTCGAGGATCAGCATCACGCCGTCCTCCACGGATTCCTGATACTCCTCCAGGCCGTACCAGTTGCCCAGGCGGATCACCGGGAAGCAATCCCCGCGGATCATGACGAACTCGTCTCCGTTGGGCTCATGGATCATCATATCCTCCTTCACCCGGATGAACTGCTTGATGACGCCTGTCTCCATAACGAAGGAGGATGTGCCCACCTCCATGACGATGCCGTCGATGATGGCCAGGGTCAGGGGAATCTTCAGGCTCATGACGCTGCCGCAGCCCGGCGTGCTCTCGATCTCCAGAGCGCCGCCGATGGCCTGGATGTTCTGCACCACCAC
>OFGX01000536.1_pt1 | contig 28423 bp, 26 predicted proteins | sample 1521831 | NCBI WGS metagenome assembly OFGX01 (sample SAMEA3504080, study PRJEB24116) | mouse gut metagenome | biome: mouse gut; feature: mouse-associated habitat; material: faeces | place: Denmark | collected 2011 | reverse complement strand
AGAAAATCCATTTGCCTGCTACTAGGATTGCAGCACAAGATTTTCTTTTTTCAGAATGTTTATTCAAAATATTTATTTTGTATTTTTGGTAATAGGTATGAACGAAATAATCACTCAAAAATTAAAAGATTTGCCTGAAAAACCCGGTGTTTATATTATGAAGTCGGAAAAAGGGGAAATTTTATACATTGGTAAGGCTCGCTCTTTAAAAAATAGGGTGCGTCAATATTTTGGTTCACCTAAAAATAAAACAACAAAAGTATTAATTATGGTATCCAAAATTTATACTTTTGATTATATAATTACTAATAATGAAATTGAGGCTTTGGTTTTAGAAAATAATCTAATTAAAAAACATAAGCCCCCTTATAATATTTTGTTAAAAGATGATAAAAATTATCCATTTATTAGGATAAATATGAACGAAAAGTTTCCAAAAATTCAAGTAGTAAGAAAACTTGCAAAAGATGGTGCAAAATATTTTGGTCCATATATGCAAGGTATATCAGCAAAGGAAATTATGGAACTAATTCACTCTGCTTTTAAACTTAGAACTTGCAATATTAATATGGACAACCCACCAAAAAATCACAGACCTTGCTTAAATAATCATATTGGCAGATGTTTAGCGCCTTGTATTGGTGCAATAACACAGGCTGAATATATGGATATTATTGGTGAAGTAATAAAATTTTTGCAAGGTAATGATAAATCAATTGAACGAATTATTAAAGAAAAAATGGTTGCTGCTAGTGAAAAAGAGGAGTTTGAACTTGCAATTTATTACAGAGAGCGACTAAAAGTATTGGAAAAGTTGGTAAGAAAGCAGGTTACTGCTTTGCCAAATGATGCGGATTTGGATGTTTTTGCAATTGCAAGCGATGGTATAAACACTGTTGTTTCTATGTTATTTGTAAGAGGTGGTAAACTATTAGGTGGAGATAAACAGATTATTAATGCTTTGAGTATTGACTGTGCTCAAACTTTGGAAAGTTTTGTTTATAGTTATTATAATGGAGATAATTTGCTTGTAAATCAAATTTTAGTTAATGAGGAGTTTGAAGACTTTGAATTAGTATGTGACTATTTAAGCCAGAAAAAAGGTAGTAAAGTTTTGGTTGCAACACCTATTATGGGTGTAAGAAAGCAACTTGTTGATATGGCTTATGCAAATGCAAAAGATTTTCTTGCAAAATGCAAAAATCAGGAAGAGAGAACTTATAATATGACTTTAGGTGCAGTTAGTCAATTGCAACAAATATTAAATTTACCTATTCCACCAGATAGGATAGAATGTTATGATATTTCTAATATTAGTGGTACAGATAAAGTATCCAGTATGGTTGTGTTTGAAAATGGTGAAAAAGCCGGTAAAATGTACAGAAAATTTAAAATTAAAACAGTTGAGGGCAGTAATGACTTTGCATCAATGAAAGAAACTTTGATAAGAAGATTTTCACATTTAAATGATGAAGATATGTCCTTTTCCTCAAAACCTGACTTAATTGTAGTAGATGGTGGTAAAGGACAGTTGAAATATGCTTTGCAAGCAATGGAAGAGAGTAATGTTAAATTTAATATAATAAGCCTTGCAGAAAGAGAAGAAGAAATATATTTACCACATACATCCGAACCATTAGTCTTATCAAAAGATAGCCAGGCTTTAAGATTACTACAACGCATAAGGGACGAGGCACATAGGTTTGCAATTACTTATCACCGCAATTTAAGAGGTAAAAGACAAACAAAAAGTGAACTTTTGCAAATTGAAGGTGTAGGTGAAAGTACTATAAAAAAATTGTTTGCAACTTTTAAAACTTTGTCTGCAATTAAAAATGCAAGTAAAGAAGAAATTGCAGAAATCAAAGGGGTAAGTGAAAAAGTAGCAACAAATATTTATCAATTTTATCATACTGTAATTGACTAAAATTGTTTTAAATGTTAAAATACTATATAATATTGAGTTGAAAAATAAAATGAGGTGAAGGATGAAGTATAAATTGCTAGTGTGCGATTTTGATGGTACGCTTTATACTGATGATTTTAAGGTTGCACAAGAGACAATTGATGCAGTGGAGGAATTTAAAGCAGCAGGTGGTAAGTTTGTTATTGCTACAGGCAGGCTGTATCAAGCAGTAAAACCATTTGCAGAATTATTTAAATTAACTGACGAGATTATTACATATCAAGGCAGTGGTGTTTTTGATTTAAAAACAGATTCCTTATTAATGTCTCAAGAAATAAAAAGAGATTTGGCTGTAAGTGTATATAAGTATTTGTATGAAAAATATTCTGAAATAACTTCGCCTATACTTTTTTATGATGATAAATGTATTGTTGAGGAACAAAATGAGTTTAATCTATATTTTACAAGCATAGTTAAAGTGCCTTTGGTTTGTGTAGGTAAAAGATTAGACGATTATGTTGCCGAAAATAATTTGAATGTACGAAAAATTTTAAGTTTAACTAATAATGATTATATACGTGATGTAATTGCAGATTTAATTAATAAGTTTGGCAAAGACTTAAATATTAATCAGTCAAGCAAAGGTCTTTTGGAGTGTGTTAATAACAAAGCAAGCAAAGGCAATGCTGTTCGTTGGATAGCAGAAAAATATAATATTTCGCGTGATGAAATTTGTGCAATTGGTGATGCGGAAAATGATAATAGCATGATAGAGTTTGCAGGCTTTGGTGTGGCTATGGGGAACGCAATGGAAGTTACTAAAAAGGTAGCAGATTATGTTTGTGAGACTAATAACAACAATGGTGTGGCAAAAGTTATTAAAGAGATATTACTTAAATAAAACCAGTCGAAAATCGTTACTAAATTGATTTTTTAGTTGCTAGACAAAATTTTGATAAACAAAAATATGTGTAAAAAGGTGAAGATATGATAGAAGAAAAAGAAGAACGTGATGGAGAAATAATCAGTATTAATGACTTTGCAAATGACTGCGGAGTTGTTTTGATTCAAGCCAATAAATCTGGCGAGATGCTACTTACAACCGTCAATGTAAACAGACCGGGTTTGTTACTTGCTGGTTTTGAAGATTATTTTGGTGAAAAACGTATTCAAGTTATGGGTAATGCAGAATATTATTATTTACAATCATGCACAAAAGAGGAAAGATATGATAAATTGGAGAGTTTGTTTGAACGCAAAATCCCATGTATTATTTTATCTAAAAATATTGAGCCTTTTGAAGAATTAATTGAAATTTCTCAAAAATATGATGTTCCATTATTTAAATCAAATAAACTTACATCTCAATTAGTTAATGATTTGGTAACATATTTAAACAGAAAACTTGCGCCTTTTACTACTATTCATGGTGTATTGTTGGAAGTTAGTGGTATTGGTGTGTTAATTACTGGTCATAGTGGTATGGGTAAAAGTGAAACTGCTATGGAATTAATTCATAGAGGGCACAGATTAATTGCAGATGATAATGTTATTGCAAAACGTATTCAAGATGAAATTATAGGTACTTCACCTGATAAAATTATGCACTTTATGGAAATCCGTGGTGTAGGTATAATTGACGTTCGTAGTATGTTTGGTGTAGGCTCTGTACTTAGAGAAAAAAGTATTGACTTAGTAATTGAACTTCAAGCCTGGGGAAAAAATATTGAATATGATAGACTTGACAATAATAATAAACATGAAGAAATTTTAGGTTTAAAAATTCCAAAACTAACTATGCCTGTGATGCCTGGTCGAAATCTTGCAATTGTTGTTGAGGTTGCTGCAAGAAATGAACGTTTGAAAAAATTAGGGTTTAATGCTGTTGACCAATTGCTTTCCAATGTTAATTTTGGGGAGGAGGAATAATTATGAATTATGAAAAAGAAGTAAATGACCGTGTTTTATGGATAAAAGAAGTGCTAAAAAAAACAGGTGCAAAAGGTGTTGTTTTGGGAAATAGTGGTGGAAAAGACTGCAGTTTAGTAGAAATACTATGCAGAAAAGCAACTCCTAATGTGCTTTCAGTTATTATGCCTTGCGAATCTTCTCAAAATTATGGACAAGATAGAAAACACGCATATTTAGTTGCAGAAACTTTTGATATTCCTACTGTGGAAGTTGATATTACAAATGCAAAAAAAGAATTAAGAAAAGTTATTGAACCTATTGCAGGAAATGAAGTGCCTATGGCTTATAACAACATTAATCCTAGATTAAGAATGTCAGTAATTTATGCAATTGGGCAAGCAAAAGGCTATTTAGTTGCAGGTACTGGTAATGCTAGCGAAACTTATATGGGATATTTTACTAAATGGGGTGATGGAGGGTACGATTTTAACCCAATAAATGATTTGCTTGTTGAAGATGTTTTTGGAATGTTAAAATATTTAGGTTGCCCTGAAGAGATTATTACTAAAAAACCTAGTGCAGGTTTGTACGAAGGTCAAACAGATGAGCAAGAGATGGGTGTAAGTTATGAGGAAATAGACAAATTTATAAAAACTGGTAAAAGTGAGTTTGATGATAAAATAATGTCTGCTCACAAAAAAACAGAGCATAAAAGAGTTCCACCTTTAAAATATAGCGATAAATAAAATTTAAGCCATGCCAATTTTAGTTGACATGGCTTTTTTGATATTAGAGTAAATGTTTATTTTGAGTATTTTAATATAAAAAACCTAATTTTGTTAAATTTTCTAAATGAAAATATAGGGCAGTCCTATTTATAGAAAGGTAGGTAATTGCTTCGTGAGTTGTAATTTTATCGTCTTTAAATTTTTGAACTGTTGCTATAAAATCTTCACTATATAGTCTGCGTGGTCTTCCAAATTGAACACCGCGTTTTTGTGCTGCAGCAATTCCTTCTTTTTGTCGTTCTCTAATGTTAACTCTTTCATTTTCTGCAACAAAGGACAATACTTGCAAAACTATGTCCGAAATAAGTTTACGAGTTAATGAGTCATATTTGGAACGTGTATCTAAAAGTGGCATATCAAGTACACAAATATCTGCGCCAATTGTATGAGTTATCATTCTCCATTCTTCAATAATTGCATTGTAATTTCTGCCTAATCTGTCTATTGATTTTATAACTAATAAATCGCCTTTTTTAATTTGTTTAATTAATCGTTTATAATTTATTCTTTCAAAATCTTTTCCGCTTTTTTTGTCAGTGTAAATATATTGTTTTTTAACTCCAAAATCTTTAAAAGCATCTAATTGTCGTGATAAGTTTTGGTCATTTGACGAAACTCTTGCGTAAGCGTATGTTTTCATTAAAGTTCTCCTAATTGTAATTAGTATTATTTTATCACTTAATTATCAAATTGCAATATTTTTAGTTATAATTTTACATTTTACAATTTTGAAGAAATTTATTTAATTATATTTGTTTAAAATTTAAAAATAAAAAAATCAAGGAGTTAACCTTGATTTTTTACTTAATATTATTTTTTTATTTGCAACCTAAGCATTCAGTCATAAATTTATCAAAGGCTGCTTTGCCTTGTTCGTCATTTTTGAATACTGCAGTGCAGTCAAGTATTTTTTCGCAAGTTTGATTAATATAGTCTTTAACTATTTGTTCACTTGCATCACTTGTGTTAGAAGTGCCATATTGCTCAACTAGATATTTAATCATATCTTTATGTTTTGTAAGTGGATGACTTTCTTTGCTAACTTCAGTATAATCAAATTTTTCCTCACCAGTAAGATATTTTTGTATTGCTTTTAATTCTTTATCAAGTCTTCCTGGAAGAATAAATGTACCCATAACTTCAATAATACCAATACCTTCTTTTTTGATATTATGTAAATCCTCAGTTGGGTGATAAATACCATAAGGATGAGCCTCATCAGTGCGGTTATTTCTTAAAATCATATCTACAATATATTTGCCATTTTCGTATCTAGCAATAGGAGTAACTGCATTGTGTTGAGCATCTGTTTTGCAAAGTATATTAACACTCTCATCTGAGTATTCAGCCCATTTTTGTAGTACATAATCAGCAGCCTCAATTGCAATATCTTTCTTTTTAGCGCTAACTCTAACAACACTATTGTACCACTCAATAATAGATATGTCAGCACCTTTTTTAGGAGATTTAAAAGTTTTACGAACTGGTGCTTTAAACATTGGTAAACCTTTGCCACCGCCTTGATAATGGTCATGGGTCAAAATTGAACCACCAACTATTGGAAGAGCAGCATTAGAACCCATAAAGAAATGAGGGAATTGGTCAACAAAATCTACAAGTCTTGCAATACAGTCATGATTAACTTTCATTGGTCTATGCTCATCACAAAAACAAATAAGGTGTTTGTTATAATATTGATAAGGAGAGTATTGTATCCACCAAGCCTCATTATTTAAAGTAACAGGTATAGTTCTTAAAGTTTGTCTTGCAGGGTGTGCTGCATTGCCAGCATAGCCAACATTGGCAGGACAAAGCATACAAGCAGGGTAGCCAGTTTTTGCTTTTAGTGCTGCAGCAATTTGTTTTGGGTCTTTTTCTGGTTTTGATAGATTAATAGTAACAACTAAATCACCTCTTGAACCTTGATAGTCCCACATAATGTTTTTATTTATATCTTTCATTCTTAAGTAATTGTTTGCAATTCCTAAATCATAAAGATAATTTGTTGCTGCCTCAACACCTTCAACAGCCTCAGTAACATCATATTTCATTATTATAGAAGAAGGAGATGGAGTTACAAGACCAAATAATCTTGTTTCGTATAAAAGTGCATCATCAGCAGTTGTTAAGCCTTGTTTTATAGCATAATCAACCATAAAATCTATAGTTTCTTGAATGTCATATTCAGGAATACTATCAAAGTTTACTGTTGCACCTAACTTAAAATTGTCAAGCAAAGCATTTCTTACAAAATGCACATCATACTTGTCAAGTGAAAGATTTTTTGTTGCATGGTCAATAAGTTGCTCAATTGCGATTAAGATTTGATTATCTTGTGACATATTTTTCTCCTAAATCTAAAAATATTTTGATTAATTAATAAAAATTTTATTGATATTAAGTAATATTTACTATTTGCTATCAACATTATATGTTAATTATATAATATTTTATTAATATTAGCAAGTATATTATAAGTTTTTGCAAAAAATATTGCTTTTTAATTTTTTTTGTGCTAAAATAAAATATACTTATTATGTAATAAATAAAATTAATAAATATAATAGTTATTTGGAGGAAAATTTAGTGAAATTCTTAAATAAACAAGATTTTGAAAATTTAGGTTCTAATAGTAATTTTGCAAAAGAGTGCGCTAATCTTTATGCAAAAAATAATGGCTTGGAATATCAAATTAAAAGATATAAAGAATTATATCAAATACATAGTGAATTCAGTGGCGAAAACGTGTTAATATTTTCTTCTCCGGGAAGAATAGAGGTTTGCGGAAATCATACAGACCATAACAATGGTAAAGTTTTGTGTGCCTCTATTAGTGTGGATACTATTGCAATGGTTACTCCAGTTATAGAGGGTACCATTACTATTGCATCTGTTGGTTATCCGCCACTTGTTGTAGATATAAATGACTTAGAGCCAAAAACTTCTGAGCATGGCAAAAGTGAAGGCTTAGTTCGCGGTGTTTGTGCTTATTTTAAACAAAACGGTTACAAAATTGGCGGTTTTTATGCAACTACTACTTCAGATGTATTTAAAGGTGCAGGTGTAAGTTCCTCTGCTTGTTTTGAAGTGCTTGTTTGTGAAATTTTAAATGTACTTTATAATGACAGAAAAATGGATGCTTTAACTAAGGCTTATGCCTCTCATCTTGCAGAAAGCGAGTACTTTGGTAAGCCTTGTGGTTTAATGGACCAGTCTGCTATTGCATTAGGCGGTGTAAGTTATATTGACTTTAAAGATACTAAGGCTCCTGAGGTTGAAAGTATTCCTTGGAAATTTGATGGTGTAGATATTGTGCTTGTAAATTGTGGCGGTGACCACTGTGGACTTACAGACCAATACGCATCAATTCGTACAGAAATGGAAGATGTTGCAAAAATATTTGGACAAAAAGTGCTTAGATTTGTTAGTAAAGATAAATTTTTATCTACTATACCAATTATTCAAAGTGATGTATCTGGTAGAGCGATTTTGAGGGCTATGCATTATTTTGATGAAAATGATAGAGTGGATAATTGTGCACTTGCAATTAAAAATGTAGATATTGATAAATATTATCAAATGATTAATCAAAGCGGAGATAGTTCTTATAAATTGTTGCAAAACTGCTATCCAGAAGGTGACCGTGATATGCGTATTCCTATGGCGCTTGCTTTGAGCAAAAATATTTGCGGTTCTCAAGGTGCAATTCGCGTGCATGGTGGTGGTTTTGCTGGTACTATGATAGCATATATTCCAACAGAACTTACAGATACTTTAGTAAGCAGTTTAAAGGCAGTTTTTGGTACTGATAATGTATTTGAAATTTCTATTCGCAATAGTGGTACAAGACAAGTAGAAATTTAATTGAGGATAAAATATGAGTAGTTTATATACAAATTTTATATCTGCAATAGACAATACTTTTGAATTGTTTGGCTTAACAATACATTGGTATGGTGTTATTTTAACCACAGGTATGGTTTGTGCATTATTTTTGTTAATATTTCTTGCAAAAAGGGAAAAAGTTGAGCCAGATTTTTGTTTGTCGACTTTCTTATTTGCAATAGTATTTGCTATTTTTGGTGCAAGGTTGTTTTTCGTTGTTCCAAGGTTTGACCATTACTTTACAAGTTGGAGCGGATTTTTAGATGCCTTTAATATATCAGAAGGAGGACTTACAATTATTGGTGGTATACCTATGGGTGCTCTTGGTGTATATATTTCTTGCAGAATATACAAAAAATCATTTTTTAGAATTACTGATTTAATTGTACCATGTTTGCTATTAGGACAAGTTATAGGTCGTTGGGGTAATTTTGTAAATGGTGAACTTTATGGTTTTGAAATAACTAATCCTGCTTTTCAAAAATTCCCTTTAGCAGTATGGGTTTATGATAGTGGTAAATATGCTTGGCATGCTGCAAATTTCTTTTATGAAATGATGCTTAACTTAATAATGCTAATTGTTATGTTGGCATTGACATTTACTATTAAGAAAAAGTTAAAAGTTGGCTTTATGTCAGTATTGTACATTATTTGGTATGGTGTTGTAAGAGGTATATTAGAGTTTGTAAAAGTTGGACAACTAATGTGGGGCAGTGTACGCGTCGTTCAATTAATATGTTTCTTATGTGCAGCAGTTGGTGTTGTATTCTTAGTATTATTGCAACTTGGTATTATAAAGTTTGAAACTGCTAAAATGTATGAAAGACATTTTCAAATTGTTCACGAACCGCCTGAGTATGTGGAAGGAGTATCTGATATTATCGTAGAAGAAGATGATAATGAGGATTTAAAAGTTAAAGAAGAAAAAGGCTTTTTAAAATTGAAAAATGATTTTTTAGCATATTTTAAAAAGGATAAAAATAATAAAAAAGAAGATTAGTAACATTATTAATTTGTTGTCATAAAATGTTTTTAGTGACTTATTATTAATAATTTTAGTGGAGAATAATGAAAAATAAAGATAACGTTTTAAAACTTGTACTTAGTATTTTAATGGTAATTTTTGGATTACTTTTATTGCTAGACCAATTGGATGTGAAATATATTGACGACTTTTTCGCACCGTGGTATACTATTGTTATTTTATTTTTTACTGCTTGTTTGCTTGCTTATGCAATTGTAAAAAAAGCACCTATAATATATGTTTTATCAATGTTGCTTGCGGGCATTTATTTAGTTGTTTCTATATCTTTCAAAGTGGAAAATTTGCCTGTCGGAAAAATAATTGTAATTATACCATTATTTTTTGGTATAGGTATAGTAATAGCCGATAAGGTGTGCAAATGGTCTCCTAAAGCCATGAGGTTTGGACTTATAGTTATTGTTTCAAGTGCAATAGTACTTGTAAGTACAATACTAGATGTTTGGAAATATGTTATCCCAGCAGTTATTATGTTAATAGGAATTGCGTATATAATTTTTGGTTTGTTTGCAATAAAACAGGATAGCAAAGTTAAAGATGATGACCATTATGTAACTTATACCACAAAAGAAGAAAAAAAAGAGAAAACAGAAAAAGAAAACATAGACGAAGAAAAATAAATTTATATTAAAAAAAGTTGTTTTGCCAGACTAATAATAGTCTGGCTTTTTTATACAATTTTGATAGTTAATTTATGATTATGTAATATTTAATCCACCAAAAATCGGAACTAATTTGATTTTTGACAATAAAAATACTAATTCGACATTATATTTATTTTTAAAAGTAATAATTATGTTAATATATAAATAGCGAAAATTATGTTTTGCATAAAGTATGTTTTGAGGTGAAATATGTATAGTTTTGATATAGTTAAAAAGGGTTATAACAAAGAGCAAGTAGATAGTTATATTGCAAAGGAAACAGATAGTTACAAGCAGACTATTGCTGATAAAAATATGCGTATTTCTGAACTGTTGCACTTAAATAATAATTTAAACAAGCAATTAGACGAATATAAAATGCGAGAGGATAATGTAAACAAGGCTCTGATTACTGCTATTGAAAAAGCACAAGAGATGGAGATGCTTGTTAAAAAGAGTTATAATATAGAATTGGAGCGACTTAGAATTTGGAGAGATAAGTGGAACAGTTATGCAGAAAAATGTAAAGGTATAGTTGGTTTTAATAGTTTAAAGGGAGAAGTAATTGGTGTTTTATCCGTTTTGGAAAATGAATTGATAGAAAGAATTGATAAAGGAATTGCTTTAAATACTAAAGCAGGACTAAATGAAGCGGAAGAACAATATAGCAAAGAAGTTGCACGAATACAAAGCAAACAAAATAAGGCGAATGAAGATTTAATTGCAACTGATGAGGAGATAGAAAGAATTTTATCTAATCCGGATTTTAATAACTTGATAAAATCTTTAGGCATTGCTTAAAAGTTAATAAAAAAGACTATGACAAATTGTGTCATAGTCTTTTTTATAATAATATTTATTAGTTTAAAAATCTAATTAAATAATTTATTAGGAATACGTGTTGCAATAGCAATAATATCATCATTTATTTTATTAAATGCTTCAGATATTTCGTCAGTTAGTTTTAAAGCCTTGTTATTTACAAATAAATAATAACTTTTGCCTATACTTAAATCACCACAATTAATTGAACTACTGCCACCATATAAAATAGGGTATATAGTTGTATGCTTAAATTTTATATCTTTTAAGTTTCGTTTAACAATTTCTTATGCGTCCTCTGAAGATAATTGATAAATGTATTCAGATGGTGGGCAAGAGGTAGGATAATAGTAAGTCACTTCACTTTGAGAGAATACTTTGTCTATATCTTTTGTTATATCTACACTTACATTAAAATAAATAACGCAAAATAAGCCAATTATCAAAAGTAAAACTAATACTACACTTATTGAAATTATAGCAATTTTCTTTTTCATAATATCCCCCTAATATTAATTTAATTAAAGCATTTTTTAAGGTGCAAGTCAATATCCCCAAAATTTGAAGATATTTGAAATTTTGGGGATATTGACATTTGCTATTGATATGCGACATAAACGGAAATATTTTATTTTGGTATTCAGTTATAATTTAGTTAAATCGCGTGTAGGAGGAAAATGTTAAATGAATATAAAAACTAGCAAAGGTAATGGCAGTTTAATTATCTCATTAAATGGAGAACTTGATGAGAGTGTAGCAGATTATACAAGACGCAACATTGATAAATGCATATTAAATGAAAAGTTTGACAAGGTTATATTTGATTTGACTGGCTTAACTTTTATGGATAGTACGGGTATTGGTGTTTTGCTTGGACGTTACAAATTGATAAAAAAGACAGGCGCAATAGCATTGATAACAGGTTCAAATAAGCAGATAGACAGAGTGCTTACAATGAGTGGAATATACACTATTATGGAAAAAATATCTTAATTGGAGGTTTATTGTGGAAAATTATTTTGAATTAAAATTAAAAAGTATAAGTGAAAATGAAAAGTTTGCAAGAAATACAGTTGCTGGTTTTTTAGTGCCATTAGACCCAACGTTGTCAGAATTAGACGATATAAAAACTGCTGTTTCAGAAGCAGTTACTAATTGCATAGTGCATGGATATGAAAAAGTTGAAAATGGCGAGATTTTGATAAAAGTTGAAACAAGTGGAAATAAAGCCAAAATTACAATAATTGACCATGGTGTTGGTATAAGCGATATAGAAAAAGCAATGATGCCATTTTTTACAACCAAACCAGATAGTGACCGTAGCGGAATGGGCTTTACATTGATGCAGTCTTTTATGGATGATTTTGAGGTATATAGCGAAAAAAATAAGGGAACAACAATTGTGATGACTAAATTAATTGGTAATGAGGGAGTTCATGATTGATGCTGAAAAGACAAAAGAATTAATATTGCTATCTCAAAGCGGAGATATAGATGCAAAAGAAATTTTGCTAAAAGAAAATATCCCGTTGATAAAAAGCATTGTTAAACGTTATAAGGGCAAAAATATCGAATATGATGACCTTATGCAATTAGGTTCATTAGGTTTAATTAAGGCAATAAATAATTTTAATCCGGATTTTGGGGTTAGATTATCTACTTACGCAGTGCCTATGATAACTGGTGAAATTAAAAGGTTTATTCGTGATGATGGTGCAATTAAAGTATCGCGTGCGTTAAAAACAATGTCTTATAAAATTGGTCAGTTTGTTGAAGAGTATCAACAAGTAAATGCTAAAGAGCCTGAAATAAGTGTCATTGCAAAAAAATTTGATATTGACGAGCAAGAAGTTGTTTATATTTTGGATAGTTCTAAAATGCCTGTCAGTATTTATGAAAAAAGTGATGACGATAGTGGCAAAAGCCTTATTGACAGATTATCAGATAGCAGCAATGAGCAGGATATGTTGGATAAATTAACCCTTAAAGACTGTATACAAAAATTACCGCAACGAGAAAAAATGTTGATTATATTAAGATATTACAAGGATAAAACCCAAAGTGAAATTGCAAAAATTTTAGGTGTATCACAAGTTCAGGTATCAAGACTTGAATCTAAAATTATAAACAAGTTAAAAAATGAACTTACGGGCTAAATAAATATTAAATTACAAATAATGTATATATTAAATGTCATTGGTTACAATTAATATATACATATTTTTTTTGCGATATGGAGGAAATATGAAGGATTTAAAAAATTCCAATATTGGCGAAACAGAAATTCTTTATAAAGGTAATGAAATAATAGAGGAGAGGAAATTAGATGATTGATAAGACAGCATATTCGGAATACGTAAACAAAACAGTTCCTAAAACACAAGAATTAAAAACATTGCTTACTGCATTTATTACTGGCGGAATTATTTGTATGATAGGCGAAGGTATATTGGATTTGTATACTGCAACTTTGCCTATGCTTGCACAGGAAGAAATTGCAACACTAACAACTATAACATTAATTTTTATAGGTGGTTTTTTGACAGCATTGGGACTATACGATAAACTGGGCAGACATTGTGGTGCAGGTACTATTATACCTATTACTGGTTTTGCAAACTCTATAGTTTCGCCCGCAATAGAGTTTAATAGAGAAGGTGTTTTTCAAGGAGTTATGTCAAAAATGTTTGATATTGCAGGACCAGTTATAGTATCTGGTGTAACACTATCTGCAATAGTAGGGATAATTTTTTATTTAATAGAGGTATTTGCATGAGTAAAAAAAGAGGTAGTCAAACTTATGTAATTGATAGCGATATTTGCATAAAAAACACTTACACTATTGTTGGTCCAGAGGAAGCACAAGGTAGTTTTAAAGATTATTATGACTATTTGCTAGAAGATGATTTGTGGGAGTGTAAATCTTACGAAAAAGCGGAAATCAAGTTGCATAAGGAAGTGATTGACGGAGTTTTAAAAAAGGAATATTTAACTCATAACAATATAGATTGTATTTTTGGTGGAGATTTATTAAATCAAATTATATCCTCAAGTTTTAGTGCAAGAGAGTTTGAAGTTCCATTTTTGGGTTTATATGGTGCTTGTTCCACTTTTGGTGAAAGTCTGGCAGTTGCAAGTATGATTATGGACGGAGATAATATGCAAAGAACAGTATGTGCTACAAGTTCCCACTTTGGCACAGCAGAAAGGCAATATAGATTTCCGTTAGAGTTAGGAACTCAGCCAACGCCAACAAGCCAATGGACAATTACTGGTGCAGGTGCAGTTTTGCTAGAAAAAAATAGTGGTAATTTTCCTAAAATTAAAAGTGTAACTATTGGAAAAGTTGTAGATTATGGCATAATTGATGCTGCAAATATGGGTGCTGCAATGGCTCCTGCCGCTTATGACACCATATCCACTCATTTAAAAGATATGAATAGGACTCCAGACTATTATGACTTGATAATTACAGGGGATTTGGGTAAATATGGTCTTGACTTATTAAAACATTTTGCCGAAGTAGATGGTTTAGTAACTGACAATATCTTTGATGACTGCGGTGCAAGAGTTTATACATCAAAGCAAAATTGCGGTCAAGGTGGTAGTGGGGCAGGTTGTTCTGCAATAGTATATTCTGCTTATTTGCATAAGGAATTACTTGCAGGCAAATTACACAAAATTTTACTTGTGCCTACTGGGGCATTGCTTTCTCGTTTATCAACTATGCAAGGGGAGTCAATACCTTCAATAGCGCATGCAATAGATATAGAAATATGAGGTGTTTATGGATATTTTTTTAAGATATTTACAAGTTTTTGCTGTAGGTGGTCTAGTTTGTTTTATTGGACAAATATTGATTAATAAAACAAAAATGACAAGTGCTAGAATATTAGTATTATTTTTAACTTTAGGTGTTGTGCTTGAGGCTGTAGGAGTTTTCAGATATATAAAAGAGTTTGGAAGTTCTGGTATTACAGTTCCGATTATTGGCTTTGGAGCAAACCTTGCAAAAGGTGCAATTGATGGCTCAAAATATGGAATTATACCAGCAATTATAGGCGGTATGCAAAAGGTTGCAGGAGGTTTAACTGCTGCTATAGTGTTTGGCTTTATATTTTCCGTTGTGTCGAAATCCAAAACCAAACGAATGTAGAGCAATAATAATTTTAAATAACAAAAAAATTGCAATTTGATAAATTTTGTGAAAAATAGTCTGTATACAGGTTGTTTTTCATATTTATTGTGGAAATTAATTTAATCTTTATCCATTTATATGTGGAAAAATACTATTTATCTACTTTATGTAGAATAATATAAATTTTTATAAAAATAGCACTTTTTGTGATATTTTAGCATATATTAAAACAATGGGTAAATTAGGAAAAGCAGTCAAAAAAAAGCGATATTTTTTATTAAAATTTTTTATTGTAATTGTAATTATTGTTTTACTTTTTGTTGGTTTGCTTGCTTATGTAAGAGGTAATATAATGCCTGCAATACTTACAATGAGCGAAGCAAGTGTAAAAGTAATGGCAGTAAATGCAATCAATAATGCTGCGCACATGGTTGTCGATAGCGAATTATCTTACGATGATTTTGTAATAATTCAAAAAGATTCAAATGAAAAGATACAATTTGTGCAAGCAAACACAATTAAAATTAACAGACTAACACGAGATTTGGCTAATTTGTGCCAGTCTAATATTGAAAAGATAGGACATCAGTCTGTTCAAATTCCTTTAGGTGCTTTTACTGGCTCAGTTGTTTTATCCGATTTAGGTCCACCTGTGAATATTGCTTTATTACCTATTGGTAGTGTACAATGTGATTTTACATCATTTTTTGAGCAAGTGGGCATAAATCAAACAAGACATAGCATATATGTAAACATAAAAACAACCATTTCTTTAGTATTGCCTATATCTAGTGTTCCAGTAAATATTTCTACTGCTATTTTAGTGTGTGAAAATGTAATTGTTGGCGAAGTACCACAATTTTATTTTAATGGAAATGGGTCTTATGGAAAATTAAAGTTATCACCTAGTTAAAATATTTTTAGTTTTATATTTTATATTATTTAATTTAACAAAATTTGCTTTTTACTTGACTTTTATATAGTAAAATGATAAAATTATTCCAATAACGATGACTGAGACAAGTAATGTTTATTAAATGGTAACAGAGAAGAGGCAGTTTTGGTGAGAGCCGATACCATAATATACATGAATTCACTCACGAGTTGCTTTTGTGAAATTAAGTAGTAAAAGCCGTAGGAATGCGTTAAATTAAATGAGGTATAATCAATTTTATTTGTTTGTTAAAGAATTAATTTTTTAATAATTTGATGATAGATAAGGTGGTTATACGAAATTAGGTGGTACCGTGAATTATTCACCCTAATACGAAAGTGTTAGGGTGTTTTTGTTTATAATTTTCGGGATAAATTTAGTAAATTTATACATAGATAGACAATTTAAATTATTTAAGGAGTATGTATGGAAAATAGAATTAAAGAGATTTTAAATAAAGCACTAACATTGATAGATGATAGTGAAAATGTAGAAAATCTTGAAAAAATTAATCAAATAAGAGTACAATTTTTGGGTAAAAATGGTGAACTTACTAGTTTGCTTAGAGGTATGAAAGATATTGCACCTGAACTAAAACCTATTATAGGTAAGTTTGTAAATGAGGCACGTGACCAAATAACAAATCGAATTGAGTCACGAATTGCAGAACTTACAGCAAAAAGCATTGCTCAAAAATTAAATAGCGAAAGTGTTGATATTACTTTAAGTAGCAAACGCAACAATAAAGGTGGTTTGCATCCTTGTTCTATTGTTATTAATGAAATTTTAAGTATTTTTACTCAAATGGGTTTTCAGGTTAAGCAAGGTCCAGAAGTTGAGACAGACTTCTTTAATTTCCAAACACTTAATATTCCTAAAGACCATCCGGCTCGTGAGATGCAGGATACATTTTATATAAATGATGAGTTATTGCTTAGAACTCATACTTCTCCTATGCAAGCAAGAGTAATGATAAGCGAAAAACCTCCTATTAGAATAGTTAATCCGGGTAAAGTTTACAGACCTGATGATGATGCTACTCATAGCCCTATGTTCCAACAAATTGAGGGCTTAGTGGTTGATAAAGGTATTACAATGTGTGATTTAAAAGGTATTTTGGATACTTTTGCAAAAGCATTGTTTAACGAAAATACAAAAACAAGATTAAGACCTTCATTCTTCCCATTTACAGAGCCTAGTGTAGAAGTTGATGTTACTTGTGCAATTTGTGGTGGTAAAGGCTGTAGAATATGCAAAGGCACTGGTTGGATAGAAATTTTGGGTGCTGGTATTGTAAATCCTAAAGTTTTGGAAAACTGTGGTATAGATAGCGAAGTTTATAGTGGATTTGCTTTTGGTTTGGGTATTGAACGTATTGCAATGATTAAATATGGTATACCTGATATGAGAATATTGTTTGATAACGATATTAGATTTTTGAAACAATTTAATTAAGGAGGGCTTATAAATGTTAATTTCATTAGATTGGTTAAAAGATTATGTAGATATAAATTGCTCTGTAGATGAATTGTGTGCAAAACTTGTAAGTGTAGGTTTTGAAGTTGAGGAAGTTATCAAACAAGCGGATAATTGCAAAAAGTGTGTAGTAGGTAAAATTGAAAAATTAGAGCCTCATCCAGATGCAGACAAATTGCAAATATGTCAAATAAATATTGGCAGTGAAATTATTCAAATTGTAACTGGTGCAAACAATGTTAAAGTAGGTGATTTAGTGCCTGTTGCTTTAGATGGCAGTGACCTTCCTTGTGGTATGCATATCAAAAAAGGCAAATTACGTGGAGTTGCAAGCAATGGTATGTTGTGCTCAGGTGAAGAACTTAAACTTACTGAGGACGATTACAAAGGTGCTGGTGTTTACGGAATAATGATTTTAAATGAAGATTATCCATTGGGCACAGATATTAATCAAGTAATTGGCAGTGATGATATCATTCTTGATATTGGTGTAACAGCAAACCGTCCTGACTGCAATAGTGTATTTGGTATTGCAAGAGAGGTTGCAACTGTTTTAAATCTTCCATTAAAAATGCCTAGTTTAAAATACGAAGTATCTAAATATGAAAATACTGCGTCAGTTAAAGTAGAAAATAGTGAACTTTGCCCTAGATATATGCTATCTATGGTAAAAAATGTTGTAATTAAACCATCTCCTAAGTATATTCAAAAAAGACTAAAGGCAGTTGGTCTTCGTCCTATAAATAATATAGTAGACATTACAAACTATGTGCTTATGGAAATTGGACAACCTATGCACTCTTTTGATTTAAACAATGTTGCAAACGGACAGATAATTGTAAGAAACGCAAAAGATGGTGAGCAAATAAAGTTGCTTAATGGTGAAACATACAAACTTGAAAAAGATATGCTTGTTATTGCTGATAGCGAAAAACCAAGTGTAATTGCTGGTGTAATGGGTGGTATGTTTAGTGGTATTAATGAAAACACTAAAGAAATTATCTTTGAGTCTGCTAAGTTTTTGCGTGAGAGCATAAGACGCACAAGTAGAAAACTAAATGTAAGGTCAGATTCTTCTACTAGATATGAAAGAGGAATAGATTTGGCATCCCAAGAAATTGGTATGCACAGGGCTTTGCAGTTGATTTATGAAACAAACAGCGGTGATATATGCAAAGGTATAAAAGATGTGTGCAAGGAAAGTTTACAGCCTAAACAAATAACTTGTCCTGCAGCAAAAATTAATCAAATTTTGGGTATTGAAGTACCAACAAGTGAAATGGTAAGAATACTAAATTCTTTGCAAATAAAAACTAAACTTAATAAAGATAATTTGGAGTGCGTAGTTCCTTTATATCGTGACGATATAGAAAGTGCTAATGATTTAGCAGAGGAAATTATTAGATTATATGGTTATGACCATATTAATTGTACTTTAATGGATAGTGGCAGACAAACTATTGGTGGCAAAACAATAAGCCAACAAAATGTTGATAATGTTAAAAATCTGCTTATTGGCGAAGGTATGAATGAAACATATTCATATTCTTTTACAACTCCTAAAATGTTTGATTTGCTTGAGGTTGCAGAGGATAGCGATTTAAGAAAAACAGTAAAATTATTAAATCCTTTAGGCGAAGATATGTCTATTATGCGTACTACATTAATGCATAGTATGATAGAAATTATGGCAAAAAATATTACAAGAGGCAATAAATGCGCAAGATTTTTTGAATTTGCAAATACTTATATGCCAAAACAATTGCCAATAACAGAGCAGCCAATAGAAACACAAAAACTTGTGCTTGGTGTTTATGGTGAGACTGAAGATTTTTATACTTTAAAAGGTATTGTTGAAAATATGATTGCATATTTTGGTGTGACTGCTAGTTACGTACGACCAAATTGTAGTTTTTTGCATCCTGGTATAAGTGCTGATATTATGGTAGATGGCAAATGTGTGGGTGTTTTTGGTGAAGTTAGACCTGACATTACTGCTAAATATGATATTAAAAACAAAATTTATATTGCAGAAATTAATATTGATTTATTAAATAGTCTTTATGATAATAGTTATGTATTTAAACCAATTCCTAAATATCCTACTGTAGAAAGAGATTTGGCAGTTGTAGTAGAAGAGAGTGTAACTGCTGAGCAACTTATAAGTGTTGCAACAAAATATGCTGGAAAAATGCTTTCTAATGTAAACATTTTTGATATTTACAGAGGCAAAGGTATTGAAAAAGGCTATAAATCTGTTGCTATTAAGTTTGAGTTTACTAGTTATGAAAAAACTATGACAGATGATGAAATAAATAGTAAAATGAATAAAATTATCAAAATGTTGGATAGTGAACTTAATGCAAAATTGAGGTAATATGGTAGAAATTTTATCCCCAGCAGGTAGTATAGATGCTTTAAAAAGTGCGGTGGCGAACCGCGCTGATGCTGTCTATTTGGGATTAGAACAATTTAACGCAAGGCTAAAGGCTGACAATTTTTCCACTCAAAACTTAAAGGAATGGGTGGAATTTTGTCATTTATACGGAGTAAAAGTTTATGTAACTATAAACACTTTAATCAAACAAAAGGAAGTGCCACTTATTGATAATTTGCTTATTTGTTGTGAAAATTCTGGTGTAGACGCAATTATCATTACAGATTTGGCGGTTGTAGCAAAAGCACATAAACTTTGTCCTTCAGTTGCTTTGCATGCAAGTACTCAAATGGGAGTACATAATTATCTTGGTGCTAAATTTTTGCAAGAATTAGGTTTTTCAAGGGTAGTACTTTCAAGAGAATGTAGGCTTGAGGATATAAAAGAAATAAAACAACATACTAATCTTGAAATTGAATATTTTGTACATGGTGCTTTGTGCGTGTCTTTTTCGGGAGGGTGCTTGCTATCTAGTATTGCAAGCGGAAATAGCGGAAATAGAGGTTTATGTTTGCAACCATGCAGAAAAGAGTATACTGAAAGTTTAACAGGAAAAACAGGTTATTTACTATCGCCTAAAGACCAGTGCTTAATTGAAGAAATAAAACAATTGATTGAGGCGGGAGTTGATTCTTTAAAAATAGAGGGTAGATTAAAGTCTGCAGAATATGTTGGAGTTGTAACAGCAAAATATCGTAAGGTGGTAGATAGTTTTACTATAACAACAGAGGATATTAGCGAGTTAAAACGTGTTTTTAATCGTGGCGGTTTTAGTAAAGGGTATTCTTTTACTGATAAAGGAAAAATATTGTACACTAAATCTCAAAACAATATTGGAGAGAGAATTGGTGAGATAATTAACTCTACAAAATCAAAAGATTATTTTAAACTAGAAATTAAAAGTGATTTTGAATTAAAAAATGGTGATGGTGTAAAAATATTTAGGCAGGATATGGAAGTTGGTGGATTTGAAATATCCATTATAGAAAAAAATAATAACTGCTATAAAGTATATTCTAAATATCCTTTTAGTAGGGGAGATATAGTAAGTATAACAACTGATACTGCTTTGCAAAAAAAATATAAAGTTGATGTTATGCCCAAAATTAAAGTTGATTTAAATTGTACTATATCTAATAGTCAAGTTAAAATTGATGCTAAAGCAAATAATCATATTTTTAATTACTTAGAAGTTTGTAATTTTGAATTCGCTAAAAATTCTATTACAAGTATTGATGAGATTAAAAATCAATTTAACAAAACGGGTGGTACTCCATTTGAATTTAGTAATATACAAGTTGAAATGGAAGAAAAACTTTTTATACCAAAAAGTATTGTCAATAATATTAGAAGAAATTTAATAGAGTTTTTAAAAGGTGAAATTATAAAAATTAATATGCCGGTTAAAAAAGAAGAAAGTGTATTTGCAGGGCAAAATTATCTTTTAAATTTTAATAAAAAATACAAAATTAAATCCTACGATAATAGTGATATTATAATAGCAGATAAAATTGATTTTGATGGTCTAAATTGCAAAAGTACTACAAAAATAGTGCTAAACTATAATAATTTTGATAAAATTATTCTAAATTATGTTAAAAATCATAATAATTTATATGTAAGACTGCCTAAAATTGCAATGAAGGCAGATTTGGAAGTTATCCTAAAGTTTATGGAAAAACTACCTAAGTCGGTAGGAATTTATGCGGAAAATTATTATCAATATTATCTTGCAGTAACAACAGAAAGACCATTAATTGGCGGACTTGGACTAAATATTTATAACAGAGAAAGTGTAGAACTTTTAGGTTTAAATTCATTTGTTGTAAGCAGTGAATTAACAAAATCTGAAATAAATGATATTGGACTTTCGTGCTCTGTTTTTACATTTGGATATTTGCCAGTTATGTATTTTTGTCATTGTCCAATTAAACATTTTACAGGTTGTAATTGCAACAATTGTAAGTATAGTGATTATAGTTTAAGTGATAAATATGGCGAGTATAAGGTTAGAAGAATAAAGGTAGTAAATTGTTATTTTGAGATGCTAAACAATAGTTGTCATGCAATAGCAAAAAATCAATTAGATAAAGATATGTTTGCGTGTATAGATATTTCCGCTTTGGAAAATTCCGTACAGTATGCAAATAATTATTTGAATAATCCTTGCTTTATTTTTGATAATAGTATAAAATTAACTAAAGGACAATTTTTAAGAGGGATTAAATAAATTTGCATTATTTAATTTGCAAAAAAATATTAAGGAAGTAAAATGATTTCTGAAAAAACTATATATTCTCTTGAATTTAATAAGGTAAGAGAAATTTTAAAAAGTTTTGCAGTGTCTAAAAGTGGCAAAGACAAAATTTTAACAATGATGCCTGAAGAGGGATTAAAAAATGTTAATATTCTGCTTGATGAAGTATATCAAGCAGATAAGATTTTGTTTGAGTATGCTGAAAGTCCTGATTTTTCCTTTGATGATATAAAAGAAATTATTGATAAAGCGGATAAAAATGTTACATTATCTATGTCGGACTTGCTTAAAGTTGCAAGGGTAATGAAAATATCAAGATTAGCCGCTGATACAATAAGCAAAATTAATAGTACAGAAATTGAATTGATAAAAGATTATGCCAATATGCTTTTTGCTGATAGTTTGCTTGAAAATGATATTTACAAATCAATTATTGGCGACAATGAGATGGCAGATAATGCCTCAAGTGAGTTAAAACATATTAGAGATGCTATAACAAAAATAAACTTATCTATTAAAAATAAGTTGAATATGTTTATATCAAGTCCAACTTATAATAAATATTTGCAAGATGGAATTGTAACGATTCGTAACAATAGATTTGTTATACCTGTAAAAAATGAATATAAAAACAATATTCCAGGTTTGATACATGACCAGTCATCAAGTGGTAAAGCGGTTTTTGTAGAGCCATTTCAAATAGTGCAACTAAATAATGAAATTGCAACTCTTCGTATTAATGAAAGTTTGGAAATTGAAAGAATTTTGAAGACATTTACAATAAGAGTTGGTGGCGAAGCGGATAATTTAAGGCAAAATTTTGATGTTTTGACTAATTTAGATATTATTTTTGCAAAAGCACTTTATGCACATAGTTTAAAAGCCGAACGTCCTGTGATAAATAGTGATGGAATTATAAAAATTATTAATGGAAAACACCCACTTATTGAAAAAGAAAAGGTTGTACCTATTTCACTTGCTATTGATGGCGGTAAAAAAGTGTTAATGATTACTGGTCCTAATACTGGTGGTAAAACTGTTACTCTTAAATTGATAGGCTTATTTTCAATTATGACAATGTGTGGTATTTTTCCACCTTGCGAATATGGTAGTAAAATTGCAATTTATAGCCAAATTTACTCAGATATTGGTGATGAGCAAAGCATAGAGCAGAGTTTATCAACATTTAGTTCGCACTTAGTAAATATAATTGATATTACTAATAGTGCAAATGGTGATACACTTGTGCTTATTGATGAACTGGGTGCTGGTACTGACCCTATTGAAGGTGCTAGCCTTGCACTTGCTGTTACAGAAAAATTGGTGGAATGTGGTGCAACTTCTGTAATTACAACACATTATCAACAAATGAAAGAATATGCACTTACTCATGATATAGTAGAGTGTGCATCTATGGATTTTGACCCGGTAACTTTTGCACCAACGTATAAACTTTTGCTAGGGTCTACTGGCACATCAAATGCAATTCAAATTGCAGAAAGACTAGGACTTAACAAAAGTATTGTAAAGAGAGCAAAATCATTGCTTAGCGAAGATAAAGTTCAGTTTGACGCAATTATTTTGTCTGCTGAAAAGGTAAGACGTGAGGCAGAGGCTGAAAAGGTAGAAATTGAAAAACTTAAAGCTGAAATTGTAAAAGAATATAATATTGCCCGTCAAGGTAGAGAAATTGTTGAAAATGAAAGACAAAAACTCAATGATACTATGAGGCGAGAGGCAAAAAAGATACTGCAAGATTATTTGGACGATGCAGAAGAGGCTATTGCCAAAATAAAGCAAATTGCCCAAAATCCTACAGAACAAGGGTTGTTTGAGGCAAGGAAACTTAATAGTAAATTAAACAAATTGTCTTATGACGAAGAAAGTAATGAGAGCATACAGGAATATGATAATTCACCTATAAAAATTGGCGATAGTGTTTATATAACATCACTTGATAAAACTGCAATAATTGTGGCTGATGACAAACGAAAAGCAGAGTATACTGTAAAAATTGGTCTTATGACTACAAATGTAAAATATGGCAAAGTTAAAAAAATATTGCCTAAAAAACAAAAAACAGAAGAAAGACAAAAGGCAGTGGTTGTTAATAAACCAGTAAACAATGTCACATTGCCATTAGAGTGTAATGTTATTGGTAAGCGAGTGGATGAGGCACTTGCTATTGTAGAAAAATATATAGATAGTGCAATATTAAAGGGTATGCACGAGGTTAGAATTGTGCATGGCAAAGGCAGTGGTGCTTTGAGAATGGCTATTCATGACTATTTTAAAACTCATACTGGTATTGAAAGTTACAGATTAGGCAAATATGGCGAAGGAGAATGGGGCGTTACTATCGCTGAATTAAAATAATGTATTATAGATTAGTTTTTACAAATAACTCAAAAACTAAATATTCTCTTAAAATACTATTATTGATATGTGGTATATTGTGTGATATTGCCGCTTTATTTGGACTAATATTGGCAAGCCTTGGTAGTTTGATTTATTTGTTGTTATTGTTTATAAGTTTGGCATTTAGCATTTTATTTAGAGTAATTGCACTAAGATTAGTCTACAATGTGGAATGTAGTTTGAATAGTGGCAATTTAGTAATATCAAAAATTTTTCCTCACAAAAGCAAAGTTGTTTTTTGTGAAAAATTAGGCAAGTTTGAAATATCTGTTGTAAATGAGGAAAAATTTGACCTCAAAAATAATAACTACATTGATTTGAGGACGCAAAATGAGGAACAATATTTGATTTGCGGGCAAAATATAGGTGTTTTATGTAATTTGGATAGGTATATTTATGCTTGTGCATTAAAAGGTGAAGAAATATGATTTATTTAGATAATTCTGCTACAACAGCAATGTATCCTGAAATTTTAGATATAATAAAAAAATATGCTGTGGATAATTATTATAATCCGTCTGCATTATACACAAAAGCATTGGATATATCTAATGATATTAAGCAGGCAAAACAAAAGATTTTGGATATTTTAAAAGGCAGTGGCAATATATGTTTTACTGCAAGCGGAACAGAAGCAGATAATATGGCAATGTTTGGGGTTAAAAAGTTTAAAGACTGCAAAATATTACTATCTAGCATAGAGCATAGTGCTATTTATCAATGTGCAAAAAGGCTTGAATCTCAAGGAGTGCAAGTTGAATATGTTAAAGTGGATAATTATGGTATTGTAGATGAGGAAGATTTTAAAAGCAAATTATCCAACAATGTATCTTTAGTATCCATTATGCATGCATGTAATGAAACTGGCGGAGTTAATGATATAGAAAATCTTGTTAAATTGACAAAAAAGGTTGCACCAAAAGCAATATTTCATAGTGATGGTGTACAAGCGGTTGGCAAAATGCCTATTAATTTAAATAAATTGGGTGTTGATTTATATACTTTTTCTGCACATAAATTTCATGGTATGAAAGGTGTTGGTTGCCTTTATATTAAAAAGGGTGTTAATATTAATCCAATTATATTTGGTGGCGGACAAGAAAATGGACTAAGGTCTGCAACAGAAAATGTAGCGGGTATAATTTCCACTGCTTATGCTTTGGAAAAGATATATAAAAATTTGGATATTCAAAAAAACACAAATATCATTGCAAGTATAAAGGAAAATTTAGTAAAACTAATACCTAATTGCAAAATTAATACGGATACAGGTAGGAGTCTTAGCAATATTTTGTCATTTGCTATACCTAATACAAGAGGGGAAGTTTTGGTTCATTTATTGGAAGATAAAGGGATAATCATTGGTACTGGCTCTGCTTGTTCTGCACAAAAAGCGCATACTAGAGTACCAATTGCTTTAGGGTTATCTAAAGAATATTTTGACGGAATGATAAGGATAAGTATTAGCAATAGTACTACTGTTGAAGAGGTGCAAGTTTTTTTGAGTGAGTTTAAAAATTCTTTTGAGTATTTAAATGGAGTAATTGCAGGCAAAATATAACGAGTAAATAGTGTAGGAGAAATAAATGGAAAATGTTATTATAATAAGGTTTGGGGAAATATTTTTAAAAGGTAAAAACAAAAAACATTTTGAAAATTTGCTTGAAAAAAATATAAAAAACGCACTTAGTGTATATGAATGTGAAATAGAAAAATCACATAATAGATTTTATGTCGCTAAATATGATAAGGATATAGAAACTAATTTAATTGAAACACTAAAAAAAGTGTTTGGTATACATTCTGTTAGTCCTGCAATAAAAATTCCTACTGATATAACTAAAGTGGCGGAATTAATTGCAAATAGTTTGCCAAACGTTAATACTTTTAGAGTTACTGTAAAACGAGCAGATAAAACTATAAATATGACAAGCACAGAAATAGCAGGTCAAATTGGTGGGGATATTTTGCAGTTAAGGCAGGATTTAAAGGTAGATTTACATAATCCGGAACTTGTGATTAATGTTGATATAAGAGAGAACAAAACAAGTTATATTTATTATGAAAATGTTAAGTGCTATGAGGGTATGCCTGTTGGTTGCAGTGGTAAAGGAATGCTACTATTAAGCGGTGGAATTGATAGCCCAGTAGCAGGTTTTAGAATGGCAAAAAGAGGTATGCAGATTAATGGAATACATTTTCATAGTTATCCGTTTACTAGTTTGCAAGCAAAGCAAAAAGTTATAGATTTAGGACAAATTATTAGTAGTTATTGTGGACATTTTCCTTTGTTTGTTGTGCCATTTACAAAAATTCAACAAGCAATTCATAAGTACTGCAAAGAGGATTTTATGATTACCGTTATGCGTATGATAATGGTGGAAATATCTGAAAGAATTGCGATTTCCCAAAATTGTGGTGCTTTGATTACTGGTGAAAGTTTAGGGCAAGTTGCATCTCAAACATTAGAGAGTATTACTGTTACAAATAGTAGGGTAAAAAATTTGCCAATTTTACGACCTTTAATTGATATGGATAAAACTGAGATTATTAAAATATCTAAAGATATTAATGCTTTTGAAACAAGTATTTTGCCTTATGAGGACTGCTGTACAGTATTTTTACCAAAAAATCCGGTTATTAAGCCTAAACTTTCTGTTGCAGAGGCAGAATATAATAAAATAATTGATTTGCCACAATTGATAGATGAGGCAATTAACAATGTTGAAGTTGTTAAAATTAAAAATAAAAGATAAATTAAAATTAATTTAACATTATAAAAGATGGCTTTTTAGCCATCTTTTTAAATTATATGTAAACTTTTAATACTATAAAATGTAAAATTGTGCTAAAAAAATGGATATATATTTACATTTATTAATTAATATGTTATAATCTCTTAAGATATAGCAAAATAAATTGGAGGACTTTATGACTATAACAAGTAAGCAAAAGAAAATTGCTTTAATTGTATTAATAGTAATTGCAAGTTTGGGTGGTTTGGTTACTGGAATTTATTTTGGTGTAGCAACTATTCCAACACAAGGTTATGTTTTGGAAGAAGGTAGCGGTAGACCAATTGCTGATGTAAGTGTTACTGACGGAAGAAATGTGGTTAAAACTGATAAGGACGGAAAATTTAAACTTAAAGGTTGGCATAAAGCAAGGTTTGTAACAATAACAAACCCAACTGGCTATTGGACGGAAAATTATTATCAAGAAATTGATAGGAAAACTAAAGAATATACTTTTACTTTAAAGAAAAAAGATGTTGATGAAACTAATCATACATTTATGCAAATAACAGATACTGAGATTAATGAAAAAGGTGTAGGTGACTGGTTTAATCATTTAAAAAAACAAGTAGACGAAACTAATCCTGCATTTTTAATTCATACAGGCGATATTTGTTATGAGGCAGGTTTAAAACAACATATTATTGATATGAATAGTGAAAATATGGGTATACCTGTAAGGTATACTATTGGTAACCATGATTTTGTTAAATATGGCAGATATAGCGAACAATTGTTTGAAGATAATTATGGACCAGTAAATTATTCTTTTGATGTTGGTAATATCCACTATATCGTTTCTTCTTTGGCTTATGGTGATTATCCTGCAAAATATACTTTTGGTGATGTTGTGGCATGGATGCAAAATGACATTGCCAATGTTGACGAAAACAAAAGAATTATAATCTTTAACCATGATGTTTGCCGTGACGAAACTGGTATGGTATTAAAATCTGGCACAAGAAAAATA
>OFGX01000533.1_pt1 | contig 28480 bp, 31 predicted proteins | sample 1521831 | NCBI WGS metagenome assembly OFGX01 (sample SAMEA3504080, study PRJEB24116) | mouse gut metagenome | biome: mouse gut; feature: mouse-associated habitat; material: faeces | place: Denmark | collected 2011 | reverse complement strand
TTATATTATTGACATGGGGCCGGAAGGCGGCGACGGCGGCGGTACGGTTGTTGCGTGCGGGACGCCGGAAGAGGTGGCAAAGGAGAAAAGGTCTTATACCGGGAAGTATATTAAAAAATTATTGGGGTAAACGCTTCATACAAAGCCAAAAATTATGGATAAGCCGTACAGCGGGACAGACAATTCAAAAGAAAATGTGAAAAAATACGGACGCCGGATGGAACTAATCCGGCGTCCGTTGGGGTATATGAAAATCAAAAGGAGTAAGGGGAGAACTCCCCGAAACTGAATCCGGGGAGCATGAGTTATGAAAAAATGTAATAGCTTTAACGGCTAATACACTTGTAGTATAGGCAGAAAATGTGATAAGTATGTGATGCATATGTGATGAAAGTTTGAAATATAGATAAAAACAGCAATGTTTTGGACGGATCTGTTGTGAGTTATTGAGAAATTCTTAATTTATGGAAATTTTTGCCGGTTTTCCGAAAAATTTATTTGAAAAATGGAAGCATTTGTATATAATAAGGATATATATGAAAAAATATGATTAAATGCACGTTTTGTGTTCAAAATAAATTGCAGGAAGATGAAAGGGGAACAAGAATGGTTTCAACAGATATAGGAATTGATTTGGGTACAGCCAGCATATTAGTTTATATCAAGGGAAAAGGCGTGGTGTTAAAAGAGCCGTCTGTAGTCGCGTTTGACAGGGATACCAATAAAATAAAAGCGATCGGGGAAGAAGCGCGTCTGATGCTGGGCCGTACCCCCGGTAATATTGTTGCGGTCAGGCCGCTTCGGCAGGGCGTTATATCCGATTATACGGTGACCGAAAAGATGATCAAATATTTTATCCAAAAGGCGATCGGCAAAAAGAATTTTCGCAAGCCCAGGATTAGTGTCTGTGTGCCGAGCGGCGTTACGGAAGTCGAAAAGAAAGCCGTAGAGGACGCTACGTACAATGCGGGCGCGCGGGAAGTTACGATTATTGAAGAACCGATTGCGGCGGCTATCGGCGCTGGGATTGACATTGCAAGGCCATGCGGCAATATGATTGTGGATATCGGCGGCGGTACGGCGGACATTGCGGTAATTTCGCTTGGCGGTTCCGTTGTAAGCACTTCGATCAAAATTGCAGGAGATGACTTTGACGAAGCAATCGTACGCTATATGCGCAAAAAGCACAATCTGCTGATTGGTGAGCGCACGGCGGAAGATATTAAGATTAAGATCGGATCCTGTTTCCCGAACGGGCGCAATGACACGATGGACGTACGGGGGCGCAACCTGGTGACCGGCCTTCCGAAGACAGTTACCGTTTCCTCCGAAGAAACGGAAGACGCGCTTCGCGAACCGACGCTGCAGATCGTGGAAGCTGTCCACAGCGTACTTGAGAAGACTCCGCCGGAACTTGCGGCTGACGTTGCGGATCGCGGTATCGTACTGACCGGAGGCGGGGCGCTGCTGCGCGGCCTCGAGGAACTTTTGGAGGATCGAACGGGCATCAATACTATGACGGCGGAACAGCCTATGACCTGCGTGGCGATCGGCACAGGCAAATTTGTAGAATTTTTATCAGGGAAAAGGGACGACGACTAAAGTTTTTTCGTCTGCCTGCCGATATGATAATATAAAGTATGTTCAGGATGGCAAATAGTTCAGGGAAGAGCAGGGAAGGAGACCTGTAAATGGTTAAAGGGTTATATACCGCTTATACCGGGATGATAGAAGAAATGCGGCGGATGGACGTTATGACAAACAACCTTGCGAACGCATCCACGACCGGATATAAGAGAGAAGGGACAGTAAACCAGTCGTTCGACGATCAGCTGGCCATTAAAATTAAAGATACTTCGGAGATTTTCCGTACCAAGAAGCTTGGGAACGTGAATTTGGGCGTAAAGGTCGGGGAAACATACCGGGACTATACCCAGGGTTCATTTTCCGTGACGGATAATCCATATGATTTGGCCTTGGACGGAGAAGGCTTTTTTGCAATTGAGTTTCGGAACAAGAACGGTGGGACGTCTGTGAAATATACCAGGGACGGTTCATTTACCGTAGATCGGAACGGTTATCTGATGACCAAGGACGGCGACTATGTCCTCAATGCTGCCGGCGCGGCAAATGGGGCGGGCGGCGCAGCCAACTATGTCAGAGTAGATCCGAACCAGGAAGTGACGATTGACGCCGACGGCTCTATTTACCAGAACAATGTGCGCGTGGCGCAGATAGGCCTGGTGGATTTTGCGGATTACAATTATTTGGAAAAATACGGCGAGAACCTGTACGATCCGGTTGCCGGCGCACAGAGGCAGGCGTCCAATGCCAGGATTGAGCAGGGTTGCCTGGAAATGTCCAATACCAATATCGTAAAAGAGATGGTAGAGATGATTACAATTACCAGGGCATATGAAGCAAACCAGAAAATCGTAACTGCGATTGATGAAACATTAGACAAGGCTGTGAATGCAGTAGGACAGGTATAGGAGGATGACCCAATATGATGAGAGCGCTTTGGTCCGCGGCATCAGGAATGATTGCCCAGCAGACAAATGTAGACACAATTTCAAATAACCTCGCCAATGTCAATACGACTGGCTACAAATCACAGCGTGCGGAGTTTAAATCCCTGCTGTACCAAAACCTGCAGACCAGGACGACGACGGCAAACGGAGAAAACAAACCGGTTGACGCGCAGGTGGGACTTGGGACCAGGCTTGCGGCGACCAATACATTTTATACACAGGGTTCTATGCTGGCCAGTGAAAATGATACGGATTTTGCAATAGAAGGGGACGGCTTTTTCTCAGTACGCGGGGACGACGGCAACGTATATTATACCCGCAACGGTTCCTTCTTCTGGGCGATAGGCCCGAGAGGGACGACGCTTTGCAATTCGGACGGATATCCGGTATTGGATTCCAACGGCAACCAAATCGTTGTTCCGGCAGGCGTATCCAGCGGCAGCATGATGATTTCAAATGACGGTACGATTGGATACCGTACCGCACAGGGTACATATGTGCCGATGAACCAGACGATCGGCCTGTATCAGTTTACAAACCCGGCAGGGCTGCAGAAAATGTCCAGAAGCCTTTTGTCCGCAACGGAGGCATCCGGCGCGGCGCAGAACGAACTGACGACAAACGGCCTGAAACGGAGTATCGTGCACCAGAATTATCTGGAAGGATCCAATGTCCAGATAGCCGACGAAATGGTGAATCTGATTGTTGCACAGCGTGCATATGAATTAAATTCCAAGGCGATCCAGGCATCGGACGAGATGCTTCAGCAGGCAAACGCCCTGAGAAGATAAGACGGGGGGACGCATAAATGAACATGGGAATAAGCGGCATTTCAGATATGATTAACCAGACAGGCACAGCGGCTTCGAGCAGCAAGGCGAATGCCCTGCAGGACAAACTAGGCGGGAATCTGAGCAAAGCTTCGGAAGAAGAACTGATGTCGGTTTGCAAAGAATTTGAAGCATATTTCGTAGAGCAGGTCATGAAAGAAGTGGAAAAGACGATTCCGAAAAACGAAGAGGAAGACGGTTCCATGTCGCAGTTAAAGGATTATTTCAAAGAAGAAATGATACAGAAGCTTTCAGGGCAAATCTGCGAACAGCAGGAACTGGGCCTTGCCCAGCAAATGTACGAACAAATGAAGAGAAACTATAACCTATAATATGCCGAATGGCATAAAGGGATGCCTGGAAGGTATAACCTTTAGCATGCCGAATGGCATAAAGGGATGCCCGGAGGGTTAAACAGGTTCTGATATTGGATGTATGGAGTTGGCATACATCCAATATTTTTTATTTCATAGAAAGGCCGTGTTGCTGCAAAGCACACTTTTATATGGGAGGAAAGTACGTTGGAAACAATCAAAGGCTATGTGAGCCAGATTATTTTCCGAAATCAAGAAAACGGATATACGGTGTTTGAGATGGTCTGCGGCGAAGAGGAGATTACCTGCGTGGGTACGCTTGCCCTGATTGGGGAAGGGGAAAATATGCGGGCATCCGGAAGCTTTACCAATCATCCGATGTACGGCAGGCAGTTTGCTGTCAAAGAGACCGAGGAGTGCGAACCGGAGGACGAAACCGCCATAGAGAGATATCTTGGTTCCGGAGCGATTAAAGGAGTCGGTATGTCCTTAGCGGCGCGGATAGTAAAGCGGTTTCAAAAAGAAACATTCCGGATTATGGAAGAAGAACCCGAACGTTTGGCGGAGATAAAGGGAATCAGCCTGCGCAAGGCAAGAGAAATCGGCAGCCAGGTGGCAGAAAAAAGGGACATGCGCCAGGCGATGATATTTCTGCAGCAGTATGGGATTTCCTTAAATATGGCGATTAAGATCTATCAGGCGTACCAGCAGAAAATTTATGGGGTAATAAAGGAAAACCCTTATCAGCTTGCGGACGATATCCAGGGGATTGGGTTTAAAATTGCAGACGAGATTGCGGCAAGGGTTGGCATCCGGGCGGATTCCGATTTTAGGATACGCAGCGGGATCCTTTATTGCCTTTTAAGCGCGGCTTCGGAAGGGCATACGTACCTCCCGAAAGACGAGTTGACAGACAAAACCGCTCATTTACTGGGTGTAGACGTCTCTTTGATACAGAAGCATTTTATGGATCTGGCGATAGAAAAAAAGATTTTCATCAAAGGCGATCACATATACGGCGCTGCTTATTACCGGATGGAAACGGTTGTCGCCGAAAAGCTGCGCAGGCTGAACGTAAGATGCAGGGAGGCCGGCGAGGGGCTTAGGGAACGGATTGTGCGGATTGCGAAACAAAATGAGATGGAACCGGATGAAATGCAAATGACGGCTGTGGAAGAAGCGGTAAAAAACGGGCTGACGGTGATTACAGGAGGGCCGGGAACCGGGAAAACCACGACAATCAATACGATGATCCGTTATTTTGAATCGGAAGGGCTTGAGATTTTTCTGGCTGCGCCGACCGGGCGCGCTGCAAAGCGCATGAGCGAGGCGACAGGCTGCGAGGCAAGGACAATTCACCGTATGTTAGAACTGAACGGCGGCATAGAAGGCAACGCGGGATTTTCAAGAAATGAGGATTGCCCTTTGGAAGCGGACGTCATTATTATAGATGAAATGTCTATGGTGGATATTTCGCTGATGCACGCGCTTCTTAAAGCGGTTGTACCTGGGACAAGGCTTATTTTGGTAGGGGATGTAAATCAGCTTCCGAGCGTGGGGCCGGGGAGCGTGTTAAAGGATATGATATCTTCCGGCGCATTTTCCGTGGTAGAACTGATAAAGATTTTCCGGCAGGCGGCAAAAAGCGATATTATTTTAAACGCCCATAAAATCAATGCCGGGGAGGAAGTGTCATTAGATAATAAAAGTATGGATTTTTTCTTTTTAAAAAGGTATGAGGCAGATAAGATTATCAATGTTACCATTCAGCTGATTGCGCAGAAGCTGCCGCGTTACGTGGACGCGTCCCCGTTTGATATCCAGGTGCTGACGCCAATGCGTAAAGGCCTTTTGGGCGTGGAACGCCTCAATGGGATATTACAGCAGTATTTAAACCCGCCGGCAAAAGATAAGAAAGAGCGGGAGCATGGAGGCCATATGTTCCGGGAAGGGGATAAGGTTATGCAGGTGAAGAATAACTACCAGCTGGAATGGGAGATCCGCAGCAAATACGGTATCGCTATTGAAAAAGGGGTGGGCGTATTTAACGGGGATATGGGAAGGATCCGTGAAATTAACGAATTTGCCGGAACTATGACGGTGGAATTTGATGAAGCGCGTATGGCGGAATATTCCCTGAAAGGGCTGGAAGAGCTGGAACTGGCCTATGCGGTTACCATCCATAAGTCCCAGGGTTCGGAGTATCCGGCGGCCGTTATCCCGCTTTTGGGCGGGCCGAAGCTTTTAATGAACCGGAATCTTTTGTACACGGCGGTGACAAGAGCCAGAAAATGCGTTACCTTAGTGGGGGATGAGGCTGCCTTTTACTCCATGGTAGAAAATACGATGCAGCAGAAACGCTATTCCGGGCTTTCGGAGGAAATTCAAAAGAGGATAAATGAAGAATAAAAGTATGGAATTTACAGTAATAAAAAAGCTGGCTGCCCGCCTGGATCAGGCGTTTTTAGATTTGCTTTTTCCGCCGCGCTGCCCTGTTTGCGACAGGGTAGTCCTGCCGGGAACCGGGATTTGCGCAGCCTGCCGGGCAAAAATACGTCCGGCGTCGCATCCGGCCTGCCTGAAATGCGGCAAGCCGCTTTTGGACGAGCGGAAGGAATATTGTACGGACTGTATGAAAAACCGGCATATTTTTACGCAGAACAGGGCGTTGTGGGTCTATGAAGATGATATAAAAGCTTCCGTATACCGTTTTAAATACCGGGGCAGGCGGGAGTATGCAAAAGTTTATGCACAGGAACTGGCGGAAAGATATGGAAGCTGGATAAAAAGCCGGGGGATAAGCGCCATTATACCGGTACCTCTTTCGAAAAAGAAAAAAAGGAAACGGGGGTATAACCAGGCCGAACTTCTTGCGGAAGAATTGGGCAGAATTTTAAAGCTGCCGGCATATACGGATCTTTTGATACGGGTACGCGATACGAAGCCCCAGAAAACACTGAGCGCAAAAGAACGAAAAATTAATCTGAAAAGGGCTTTTAAAACGACGCAAAATATTGTACAATTGCAGTATATATTAGTTGTTGATGATATCTATACGACAGGGAGCACTTTAGACGCTGCAGCCGGGGCATTGAAAGAAGCGGGTGCAAAGGAGGTGTACGCCTGCTGTATCAGTATAGGAAGAGACAGTTAGGAGGAGCATAAATGGATGCAAGAAGTTGTAAGAGTTGCGGGAGGTTATTCAACTATCTACAGGGACAGCCGATTTGTCCTGCCTGCAAGAAGAAGTTAGAAGAGAAATTTGTAGAAGTAAGGGATTATATCCGGGAGAATGATAATGCTACTATGCAGGAAATATCAGACGCGACAGAAGTCAGCGTAAAGCAGATTAAGCAGTGGGTACGGGAAGAAAGGCTGACCTTTACCAAAAATTCTCCTGTCGGAATCGAATGTGAAAGCTGCGGCACAATGATTCGGACCGGGCGTTTCTGCGAAAAGTGCAAAAACAATATGGCATCCAACTTAAAACAGATGTATGCCATCACGCCGCCCAAAGAAGAGAAAAGCAAGGGCAGGGACAAAGACCGCATGCGTTTCCTTGATAAGTCATAATAAGAACCGCGCCTGGCACAAGAACTTTGCCGGGTGCGTTTTTTTTGTGAAAAACTTTGCATTTGATTCGTAGTATGTTATACTAATACTGGATTGCCATATGGAAACATATGGAATGAAAGAAGGGCTTACGGCCTACATCAGATTGGGGGACGGCATGTTAAATCAGGAACGCGTATGTGAAATGACTCGTCTGGCTATATTTGATCAAAAGGAAGGCGTGGAATGCAGGCCGATGATTCAGTATTTCAGGAAAGACTATATTGCCAGGGAAATGTTAAAAAGCTTTATTACAGGAACCGTCGCATTTTTTGTGTTTGCCGCGATATTTTGCCTGTATCATATGGAAGAACTGATACAACAGATCAATTCCCTTGATATCCGGCAGATAACAGTCAGGGGGATTTTATATTATATTGCGTGCATGGCGGTTTATCTTTTGGCAACCTATATCGTATATCATATAAGATATACCAAAGGGCGTCAGAAAATAAAAAAATATTATATCCATTTAAAAAAAGTAAACCGGATATACCATGAGGAAGAGCAGCTGTAAAGGAAGGCGGCTGTCTCAAGGAGGAGAGGACAGTGACAGTTTTATTAGAGCAAAAGGAAAAGTTAAAAAATATATATGCCAGGTACGATATATTTTTAAAGCCGTTTTTTAAATTTATTCTGGCGCTGTGTGTTTTTTGGATTATAAATGGCAATATTGGTTATATGGGAAGGTTAAAGTCTCTGCCGGTGACGCTGGCGCTTTCGCTGATCTGCTCCATACTTCCGGTAAATGCCATGATTTGCCTGGCGGCCGTAGTAATTCTGCTGCATTTGTATTCCCTTGCTATGGAAGTGGCGCTTGTGGCATTCGCGCTGTTTTTGCTAATCGGGCTTTTATATTTCCGCTTTGCGCCGCGGGACGGCGTTTATACCGTATTGACGCCTTTGTGCCTGCATTTTCATATCGGTCCTGTTATGCCGGTGGCAATCGGTCTGATGGGGAAAGCGTATTCGGTCGTATCGGTGCTTTGCGGAACGGTTGTATGGTTTTTTTTAAACAGCGTTAAAGAAAACGAAACGGCGTTTGGCGGCATTGATGAAGCGGGTTCCGTTTCCAAATTTACAGCGGCGTTAAATCAGCTTATGGGGAACAAAGAAATGTTCCTTGTGCTGGTTACATTTGCGCTGGTGATGCTGATTGTATGGTTTATACGGAACCTTTCCATAGATTATGCATGGACGGCGGCAATTATTATCGGATCGCTTGTAAATTTTGTAGTATTGTTTGCCGGTTATCTGGCGCTTGGAATTACGGGCAGGACGATTGGGCTCATCGTAGGCTCCTTACTTTCCCTGGCAGTGGCGCTGATACTGGAATTTCTGTTTTTTAACCTGGATTATACAAGGACGGAGCGGGTCCAGTTTGAAGATGATGAATATTATTATTATGTAAAGGCTGTTCCTAAGATGTATGTGGCGGAAACAGAAAAGCAAGTCAAGCGGTTCAGCGCAAAAAGCAGCGCGCGTCATGTGAAAAAGCAGCCGCAGTCCAATAAAAAAACGCTGCAGCAAAGCCCCGGACGGGTAAAAAGAAAAACTAGATAGAAGCGGCATGGAAAGGAAGTGGGGAGCGTGGAACATATGTTTTCGATGCTTGGCATTTTCAGGGATAAGTATCTGACATGGATGGATTTGCCGGTTATTACGTTCATTGATATTGTTGAGATTATCATTATAGCGTTCTTATTTTATACCATTTTGGTTTGGATTAAAAGTACAAGGGCATGGATGCTGTTTAAAGGCCTTATGGTGATTCTGGTTTTCGTCCTGCTTGCGGCGGTATTCCAGATGAATACAATTTTATGGCTGGCAGAAAAGACAATCAACGTAGGCGTTATAGCAATTGTCATTATTTTTCAGCCGGAACTTCGGCGCGCGCTTGAGCAGCTTGGCAGGAAGAATTTTTTAAGCGGCATTGCCTCCCTGGAATTTGGAAAGGATGATACGGAAAAGATCAGCGAAAAAACCATCAATGAACTGGTGCGCGCCTGCTTTGAAATGAGCAAGGTGAAAACGGGAGCATTGATTGTAATAGAAGATACGGTTGTGCTTTCGGAGTATGAGCGGACAGGGATTGCTCTGGATGCGGTGCTGACCAACCAGTTACTGATTAATATATTTGAAAAAAATACACCGCTGCATGACGGTGCAATTATTGTCCGTGGGGATCGGGTTGTGTCGGCTACTTGTTATCTGCCTCTTTCGGACAATATGGAACTCAGCAAGGATCTGGGTACCAGGCACAGGGCTGCCGTCGGGATCAGTGAAGTCAGCGATTCCGTTACCATTGTGGTATCCGAGGAAAACGGCAGGGTTTCGGTTGCGGCAGGCGGGCAGCTGATACGGGATTTGGATCAGGAAGGGCTGCGTAAGAATTTAAAATCGCTGAATAAATTCGAGCCGGAGACGAAGCGGAAAGGCTTACTGAAAAGGAGGCTTAGGAATGCTAAAAAAGATATTCAAGTGGATGACGAATAATCTCGGCTTAAAGGTTCTTGCGGTTATTTTTGCCGGCGTGCTTTGGCTTGCGGTAGTAAATATTGACGATCCGAAGACGACGAGAACCTTTACAACGACTGTCAGTGTGGAAAACAATGATTATCTCACGGAAATCGGCAAATATTATGAAATCATAAACAACAGCAATACGGTAACGTTCAAAGTAAGCGGCAAGCGTTCTTATCTGGAACGTATGAGCAATGTGGATTTTAAAGCTACGGCGGATCTGGAAATGATCGAAAACTTAAACCGGGTTCCGATTGAAATTGCGCCGCAGCGTTACAGCGGTTATGTTACAGTTGCCAGTAAGGTCAATTATCTGGAATTAAACGTAGAGGATTTGGTATCCAAGCCGTTTATGATTTCCGTACAGACCGAAGGAAACGTCTTGGATAAGCATGCGATTGGAGACACCAGCGTGTCGCCGACGCTGCTGCGTGTGTCAGGCCCGGCGTCTCTTGTGGATACGGTAGATAAGGCGGTTGCCACGGTTAATGTAGAAGGTATGTCCCAGGATATTACCGACAGTGTTATTCCGGTATTGTATGACAAGGACGGCAATGAAGTGGACAGCAGGGATTTGTCGTTTAACATCCAGAATGTTATGGTGTCTGTGCGTATTCTGGATACCAAGGAAGTGACGCTGAATTTTCAGACGACAGGAACGCTGCAGGATGGTTACGAATATCTTGGTATAGAATACAGCCCGCAGACAGTAAAAGTAAAGGGGACGTCCGCGGTCTTAAATACGGTAAACAGCATTACAATACCGGGCGCGGTGCTTGATTTGACCGATGCGGTGGATGATATTGAAAAAGAAGTGGATATTTCCGCTTATCTGCCTGCCGGGGTTACGCTGGCAGACAATAAACAGGCCAAAATTTCCGTGGCTGTCCGGATAGAAAAACATGAAAGGCGGACATTCCAGGTACCTACGGCAAATATCACGGTCAGCAACGTCAACAGCAGGTATGTTGCAAAATTCCTGGAAGATACGGTGGAAGTGGAATTAGAAGGGCTTTCTTCCGAACTGGAAGCGCTTGACGCCTCAACGCTGACAGGCAGCATTGACGTAAGCGGAATGCTGGACGGGGAGCATACGGTTAATCTGGAACTAAAACTGGACGATAAATTTACCCTGGTGAAAAATGCTACGGTAACGGTAGATATTATACCAAAAGACGAAGTTTCCGCTCCCGGCGCGGGTTCGGGCGATTCGGAAGAAAATAAGCCGGACAGCAAAAATCCGGAAGAAGAGGATTCTGAAAAAAAAGAAACGAATACGAACGGAACAGACGCGCCGGCTCTCGGCGGGGTTAAGAAAACAAATTTTCCAAAAAGACTGGAGGAATAGAACATGGGCAGAATGTTTGGTACGGACGGCGTACGCGGCGTGGCAGGAACGGAACTGACAATTGAACTGGCAATGAAACTCGGGCAGGCAGGGGCGTATGTCCTGACAAAAGAAAGGGAGCATCAGCCGACGATAATCGTAGGCTGCGACACCAGGATTTCCGGCGGAATGCTTGCAAATGCGCTGATGGCCGGAATCTGTTCCGTGGGAGCCAATGCCATTTACGCAGGCGTTGTCCCGACGCCGGCAATCGCTTATCTTGCCAGAAAGCATAAAGTAGATGCGGGCGTTGTGATTTCCGCATCCCATAACCCGATGGAGTTTAACGGAATCAAGTTTTTTGACGGAGAAGGCTATAAACTTTCCGATCAACTAGAAGATGAAATAGAAGCGCTGATCCGGAACAATATGAAAGATGTCCCAATGCCGACAGGCTCAGGGATTGGCAAAGTCGAATACCGCCTGGACATCAAGGATGAATATGTCAGGTTTATCAAAAAAACGGTTCCGCTCAATCTCTCCGGAATGAAAATTGTGGTGGACTGCGCGGAAGGAGCGGCGTATTATACTTCCGTGAAAACACTGCGTGAACTGGGTGCAAACCTGGTTCCGCTCCATATCCATCCGGACGGGACAAATATCAATTCCAACTGCGGTTCTACCCATATGGAAGAACTGAGGGCGCGCGTCGTATACGAACGGGCGGATATCGGCCTTGCTTTTGACGGGGACGCGGACCGTATGCTGGCAGTAGACGAAACGGGCAACGTCGTGGACGGAGATCAGATTATGGCAATTATCGGGAGCCATATGAAAAAGCAGGGAAGCCTTAAAAACGATACCGTCGTCGTAACGGTTATGACAAACCTTGGCTTTACGCTTATGGGAGAACGCGAAGGGCTGCATATTGAAAAAACAAAAGTAGGCGACCGCTATGTACTCGAAAATATGCTGGAAAACGGTTATAACCTTGGCGGGGAGCAGTCGGGGCATATTATCTTCCTCGACGACAACACGACGGGAGACGGTTTGTTAAGCGCGCTTCATCTTTTAAAGGTTATGGAGGAAACGGGAGAAAAACTTTCGGAACTGGCTAAGATTATGGAAGTGCTGCCGCAGTCGCTTGTCAATGCAAAGGTTCCGAACCACAAAAAGGAACATTATATGGAATACGCGGACATTGCGGACGCTATCCGTGAACTGGAAGAAAAATTCCACGGGGAGGGCAGGGTTTTAATTCGCCCGTCCGGTACCGAACCTCTGGTCCGCGTTATGATTGAAGGGAAAGATCAGCAGGTAATAGAAGAAGAGGCCAAAAAGCTGGCGGAATTAATTACAAATACCATGCTCTAATACAGGAGGGATCGTGTATGGTAAGCCAAAAAGTTACAATTAAGAACCCGACCGGGCTGCATCTGCGCCCGGCGGGGATACTTTGCAAAGAAGCAATGAATTTTAAATCCCTGATAACCTTTCAGTACCGGGGAAATACGGCAAACGCAAAAAGTGTCTTAAGCGTCTTGGGGGCGTGTATCAAATCAGGCGATGAAATAGAGCTTGTCTGTAACGGGGAAGACGAAGAAGAGGCCCTGAACGTACTGGTGACGTTGATTGAAGAAGGGTTTGGCGAATAGGAGGACATCCGGACAACATGCATAGGTTAGACAAAAAGAACGGGATCGAACTGGGAATAATGACTGTTTTGTTTGTGGTTGCCGCGTTTTTTGTTTATAAGACGACCATTTTAACGCGTATGATACTTCCGCGGGTGGAAACGCAGGTAGAAGCGCAGGAAGGATGTTTTTATGTGCTTACAGACGGGGATCGCTTGGAACAGGCATTTACGTATCCGTCAGAACGCCTGCTCAGCGCCGGGGTCAGGATTTCTTTGGATGAAGATACGCTTGGCAATCTGGTTTCCAATGAAAAAGATTTAGATCTGGGCGTAATCCGGCTGGATGTGCGGGACGAATCCGGAAATTCCCTTATGCATGCAGATTATGATGTATATGCGCTGGCGGACAACCAGGATCTTGTGGCCTCGTTTCCTTCGTCCGAAACGGGATGGCAGGGCAGGATACTTACGCTGGCGCTGGACGCCGAAGGCATTCGGGAAGAGGTTGGGCTTAAAATAGGCTATTCGGCAGAGGATGCTTTGGATGCATCCCTTACCATAAACGGCAAAGTAAGAAATGAAACGTTAAATATCCAAACGGCGCAGTATCAGTTTACCTATTGGAAGCAGTGGGCCATATTTGGCGCTGTGCTTATTTATCTGCTGCTGTTTGGGACATACCTGGGTTTTGCTGTATTCCGCCGAAAAGCGGAACAGGTGTTTTTGTTTTCCGGCGGGATCCTTGCCGTGGTGTATCTGCTTTTGCTGCCCCCGCTTGCGGTTCCGGACGAAGAAGCGCACTTAAAAGAGGCGTACTATTATTCCAATTACCTTGTGGGATCGGAACAGGCCGAGGCAGGGAAACTTTGTATGGATAAAGAGGATTTTGACGCTCTGCAGGTGTTTGAGACGACTCCGTCGCTTCCGGAATATGACACGTTAAAGGAAACCTTATTTAAGCCGGGACGAAAAGAAGGCATAAAAGAAATCAAACGGCCCGCCACCCAGGCTCCGGCGGTTACTTATGTTCCGGGAATTGCGGGGCTTACGCTGGGGAGGATGCTCGGGCTGAACGGATTATTAACCATATATCTGGGCAGAATATGTTCCATACTGTTTTACTTATTTACGATGTACTGGTTCATCCGCCTGATGCCTTTTGGAAAACCGGCTGCATTTATTATGGCAATTCTGCCAATGACAATCCAGCAGTGCTGTTCTTATTCGTATGATTCGGTTGTAATTGAAACCGCGTTTTTATATATCGCCGTACTATCCGGGTTATTATACGGCAAAGAGAAAATCCGGCGGTATCAGGTTGTTTTGTATGTGTTTTTTATGATAATACTGTCGATTTGCAAAGGCGGCGCTTATATGCCGCTTTGCCTGCTTACCATGCTGATACCTTTCGGCAGGTTTAAAGACAGGAAGAAGAAGTGGATATTTGTGGGCGGTATGGCGGCGATAGCCGTTGCCGCATTTCTGACAAGCACATTAAGCTATGTGCTTTATGTGGCGGCTCCTACGGCGGAACAGGCGGCCGGTTCTTATCTGGAAGGGAAAGCGTATGGGGCGGCGGGTATTTTATCCGAACCGATGACTTTTTTAAACCTGCTGGCGCGTACCCTGCTGGTGTCCGGGGACGGGTTTTTAGAAACAATGCTGGGAATGCAGCTTGGATGGCTCAATGTATTTGTATCGAGGATTGTTATTTATGGGCTGCTGCTGCTCCTTCTGTTATCCATAGTCCGGACGGAAGATTCGGGGAACAGTTCCCGCGCAGAAATTTCCGGCCTGCATAAAGCTTCGTTTCTAGTGGTCTGCGGGCTGTCTGTTGCAATGGTGTTTGCGTCTATGTTTATGAGCTGGACGCCGAGAGGCTCTATCAGCATTATGGGAATCCAGGGAAGGTATTTTCTACCGTTGCTCCCGCTGCTGTGGATGACGTGCTACAGCCCCAATATTACGCTGAAAAAAGACGTGTCCCGTAAACTGATGTATTTTGCGGTAAGTTTACAATGTGTTGCAGTATATGGTATATTGACGTCACTGGAGAGAATACTATGATAAAGAAAAAGAAACTGATTATTATACCCGCGTATAATGAACAGGGAGGAATCGAACGGACAGTACGGGATATTCTTACGAATGCGCCGGATTTTGACTATGTGATTATTAATGACTGTTCTACGGATAATACTCTGAAAGTGTGTGAAAAAAACCGCTTCCATGTGATTAATCTTCCGGTCAACCTGGGGATTGGCGGCAGCGTGCAGACGGGCTATGTATACGCGTGGCGGAACGGGTATGATATCGCGGTGCAGTTTGACGGCGACGGGCAGCACAATGCCAAATATCTGAATGCAATGGCAGACAAGCTAATAAAAGACGGTTTGGATATGGTCATTGGCTCAAGATATATTGAAAAAGAAGGGTTTCAGTCTTCCGGGATAAGGCGTATTGGTATCCGGTATTTCACCGCCCTGATCCGGTGGCTGACCGGAAAAAAAATAACCGATCCGACTTCCGGGATGCGGATGGCAGGCAGGGATGTCATTGAATTATATGCAAAAAATTATCCTAAGGATTATCCGGAGCCGGAGAGCGTGACGGTCATCCTGAAAAAAGGCAAGAAGGTGGATGAACTGCCTGTTATAATGAATGCACGGGAAGAAGGCGTTTCGTCTATTTCACCGCGGAAATCCGTTTACTATATGATAAAGGTATCTCTGGCGGTTTTACTGGCGGCAGTCCGGGGATAATGGTCGGAGGTAGAATAAAATGAGTTTGAAAATACAGATAATTATAGCGGTTTTGGTGGTATTGGCGCTTGTCTTTATTGCCAATTTGGTGCGCAAAGAAGCGCTGGACATTAAGTTTGCACTGCCCTGGATAACCGTAGGAGCAGTCGTTTTGCTTTTGGATCTTTTTCCTGGCATTATGAATAGCCTAGTGCGTCTGCTGGGCATTGAGCTTCCGGTCAACATGATGTTTTTCTTCGGATTCTGTTTTACGCTGCTGCTGTTATTTTCCCTGACGGTAAAGGTATCCCGGCAGTCGGGACAGCTAAAACGGCTGGTGCAGGAAGTCGCATTGTTGCAGGAACAGTCAGACAGGAAAAACAAAGCCTGTGAAGACGGGTTTTTAGAATATAAAAATTAAAAAAGGAGAAGTATTAAAGAGGAAAGATGAATAGTGAGATATGTGGTGAAGCGAATAACCATACAAAAAAGGAAAACAAAACAGGAATGCAGGATGACGACTCTTACGGGGATTTTGGCAAGGTACAGATTCTTTTGTCCACTTACAACGGGGAAGAGTATATCCGGGAACAGTTGGACTCTATTTTGGGACAGAGTTATCCCGATGTGGATATTTTGATCCGGGACGACGGATCAACGGATGATACGTTCGTAATTTTGAAAGAATATGAAGAATTACATCAGAATATACAGGCGTATCAGGGTGAAAATATAGGGATTAATAAAAGCTTTTTTGAATTGCTGCGGGAAAGCAATCCGGAGGCTTCTTACATAGGGTTCTGCGATCAGGACGACTGCTGGCTGCCGGAGAAGATAGAACATGCGGTCAGGCAGTTAGAGGGCATGGAAGGGCCTTCCCTTTATTGCGGCGCAAAAACGCTGGTGGATGAAAATCTGGAACCGTTCCAAAGCCAGCAGAACCCTCATGTGACGCCTGGTTTTGGAAATGCCGTAATTGAAAGCATCTGTTCCGGATGTACGGCGCTTATGAATCAGGAACTGGCCGGTATTATTAAAGATCGCCTTCCGGAGGATGTGATCCACCATGACTGGTGGTGTTATATGGCGGCGGCTTATCTGGGAAGTATTTATTTTGACGAAACGTCTTATATTTATTATCGGCAGCACAAAGGGAATGAGGTAGGCGCAAGCGGGTCTGCGATTGGGATGATTCGGGCGAAGGCGAGGGATTTGAAGAAGCGGCATGGGGATTTGAAGAAGCAGCTTTTGGATTTTAAGCGGTTTTATCATGGCGTGCCGGAAAAAGACAGCTTGGTTGACGCAATTCTTGGGGCTGAAAAATTTCCGGAACGGTTTAAGATTTTGTTTGACCGGAGATGGTACCGGCAGAGCGGGTTGGATAACTGGGTTGTGAGGGGGCTGTTTTTGTTTAACCGGATGCTGTAGGGGGATGAAAACGGGCCCCCTGGCTGGCTATGGTTTTGGCTGGCTTACGGTTTTCTTGGATTAGACGGATGGTATGGGGGATGTGGGTGTGGATGATTTGAATGATATAAGAAAGGACGTTTTGTTATGAAGAAAATTTTGGTGACTGGCTGTAACGGGCAGCTTGGCAGGGCGATTAATAAAGAGTATGCGGGCGAGGATGTTTCGTTTATTAATACGGATGTGGTGGAGGGCGAGGGCGTTACGCGGCTTGACATTACGGATGTGGCGGCGGTGACGGCGCTGGTGGACAAGATGCGGCCGGATGTGATTATGAACTGTGCGGCGCATACGAATGTGGATGCCTGTGAGCAGCAGTGGGATCTGGCTTATCAGATTAATGCGATTGGGGCGAGGAATTTGAGTATTGCGGCGGAAAAGGCGGGGGCGAAGCTGGTGCATGTGTCTACGGATTATGTGTTCCCGGGGACGTCGCCTGCGCCTTTGACGGAATTTGATCCGGTGGGGCCGATTAGCGCGTATGGGAAGACGAAGTGGGAAGGCGAGAATTTTGTGAAGGAGTTTTCGCAGAAGCATTTTATTTTGCGCACGGCGTGGCTTTACGGGGACGGGAAGAATTTTGTGAAGACGATGCTCCGGCTTTCGGAAACGCATGATACGATTACGGTTGTGTCGGATCAGTTTGGGTCGCCTACGAGCGCGGTGGAACTTGCGAAGATGATTCATTTCCTGGAGCCGACGGAGAATTACGGGACGTACCATGCGACCTGCGAAGGGCAGTGCAGCTGGGCGGATTTTGCGGCAGCGATTTTTAAGAAGGCGGGGAAGGATACGGTTGTTAAGTATGTGACGACGGAGGAGTATAATTCCCCGGCGAAGAGGCCGGCGTATTCGGTGTTAGATAATTATATGTTAAGGCTTGTGGCAGGGGATGCGTTTCGGATGGCGCAGTGGGAAGATGCGCTGGATGTTTATATGAAAGAAATCCTGTAAGCAGCAGAGGAGAGGATATATGGAATTACCACTGGTAAGCGTATGTATTCCGGCATATAACAATGCCGCATACATTAAAGAAACGATTGATTCGATTCTGAATCAGACCTACCAAAACCTGGAGCTTGTGATTTGTGATGATAAATCGAAGGACGGTACGGTTAAGGTTGTGGAACAGATTCGGGATGAGAGGATTAAGCTTTATAAAAATGAGAAGAATCTGGGTATGGCCGGGAATTGGAATAACTGCTTAAGGAAGTGCAGCGGCGAATTTATTAAGCTGATCTGTGCGGACGATATGCTGGCGGAGGATTGCCTGGAACAGGAGGTGCGCGCGCTTTTGGAGCATCCGTCGGCCGTGCTTGCGGAGAGCGATACGAAGCTGTTTGATTTGAACGGGAAGCCGAAGGGATTTTATAAGCGGTATCAGGCGCATGGTCTGGTGGATGGGAAGCTGGTGGCAAAAAAGGGGCTTTTTGTAAAGAATTATTTCGGGGCTCCGCTGGCGAATACGTTCCGCAGAAGCGCGCTGGCACAGACGGGAGGGTTTGATCCGTGGTATACGTATATTCTGGATTATGATTTCTGGGTGCAGCTTGCTTGTAAGGGGGATGTGTTTATTATTCATAAGCCTCTTAATTTTTTCCGCGTGCGTAATGATTCCAATACGGGCGAAGTGATGGCGGGCGATAAGACGGACGCTTATGTGAAGGAGCACATCCATCTTCTTAAAAAGTTTAAAAAGGAACTTTTGTTGTCGGATGCGGATATCAGAAGGAGCGTGCGGATCCGAAAACTCCGCAATTTTGCGGCGGGAGTGTATCTGAAGATTTTTGTCAGAGGATAAGGGAGACAGATCCGTGGAAAATTTTTATCTAAAAGATATTTCGCTTTTAAATTATCGGAAATTCGAACAAAGTACGTTTCAGCTAAACCGTTACATGAATGGAAAAGGACGTTGGAGTGTACGCCGGGAGTCGTGGTAATAGACGAATTGGATTTGAGCCTTCATCCTACATGGCAGAAACGGATTGTTCGTATTTTAAAAACGCTGTTTCCTAAAATACAATTTATATGCGCTACGCATTCGCCGTTTATTATTCAGTCCCTGGAACAGGGGGAATTGATTGGGCTGGACGAAATTCTGGATGAGGAGTATTCCGGACAGAGTATTGAAGATATTGCAGAAGGCATTATGAATGTCCCAACACCAAGGTACAGTGAAAAAAAGCTGAAAATGTATGAAGCGGCGGAAGCCTATTTTAAAGCGGTGCAGGAAGGCGATGCCGAAAGAGATCTGGCAAAACTCAAAGAACAGATGGATCTTTTGACGGCGCAATACAGCGATAATCCGGCATATTGCGCTTTGATCAGACAAAAATATTTAGAAAAGAAAGCCGAGGTGCACAGATAAGATGCGTCCGGTAAACAAAGGAAAATGTGAATTGCCGGTCAGGCATGTTCCGGAGGTGGAGCATATTGAAGCAAAAGCAAAAGGAGGAGGGCTGACGGATTGGGATAATTTGCTGTTGTCATGTAAATACTGTAATACAAGAAAAGGTACAAAAGCAGCAAAGGGAGACAGAGGGAAGTATTTATGGCCGGATGAAGACGACACCTTCCACCCATATCAGTATAGCAGCGGAGCGCCGCAGATAAATGAAGCGTTTTTGGCAGATCAGGATAAAACGTATTCTGAGCGGGCAAAAAGATTGTTTGCTCTGGTAGGCCTCGGAAACAGGCCTTCATATAAAGAAAAAGACCGCCGGTTTCTGGCCCGCAATGAAGCGTATAATCACGCTCTGTTGAGCAAAGAGGGCTGGGATAAAGTGGGAGAGGGCAAAGACAAAGAAATCTATCTGGAACTTATGATACGGTTGGCGCAAAGTACAGGGTTTTTCTCATCCTGGATGGAAGTTTTTAAGGATGACGAAGAGGTTAAAAAGGCGTTGATTCAAGGGTTTCGCGGTACCCGGGAGAGCGTGTTTGAAAAAAGATAGCGTGGTAATTGTATGGTCAGATGGACTATCGGGAGGGCGGCGGCATGAAAAAATTAACACTTATATTCGGCATTTTTTTCAGCATATTAACTTTTATAGGGGCGGCGTATGTATTGTACAATGAAGGCGGGGTAAGTGCGGGTTATGCGGGTGTGCCGATGATGTTTGCTTTAGCGTGTACCGCGCTTTACCGGCAGAAGAGGGAGCCGTAACAAAAAAATCCCAAATCTTGTAATTTATGCCATAAGGTGCTATAATATTGTAATTCTTGTGAGGATGCCAAAAAACGAAGGAGGAGGTTTACCCCATGAAAACTTATCTGGTAACGGGCGGAGCAGGCTTTATCGGATCGAATTTTATCCATTATATGTTCCGCAAATATAACGATACCATCCGGATTATCAACGTAGACGCGCTGACGTATGCGGGGAATCTGGAGAATTTGAAATCAGTGGAAGACAGGGAAAATTATACATTTATAAAGGCGGATATTACGGATTCCGCTGCGATTGCAGAGATTTTTGATCAGAATGATGTGGATTATGTGGTGCATTTTGCGGCGGAAAGCCATGTAGACCGCAGCATTAAAAGCCCGGAAGTGTTTATTAAGACGAATGTACTCGGTACGGCGGTGATGTTAAACTGTGCGAGGGCGGCGTGGGAGAATGCGGACGGATCTTATCAAGAGGGCAAGAAGTTTCTGCATGTTTCTACGGACGAGGTATACGGTTCGTTGGACGAGGACGGCGGATATTTTTACGAGACGACGCCTTATGCGCCGCACAGCCCGTATTCCGCGAGCAAGGCGTCTTCGGACATGCTGGTAAAGGCATATGTGGATACGTACCGTTTTCCGGCGAATATTACGAACTGCTCGAACAATTACGGGCCGTACCAGTTTCCGGAGAAGCTGATACCTCTGATCATCAACAATGCGCTGCACGGCAGGAAGCTTCCGGTGTACGGGGACGGCAAGAACGTCCGCGACTGGCTGTATGTGGACGACCATGCGAAGGGTATTGATATGGTAATTGAAAAAGGGCGCCTAGGTGAAACGTATAACATCGGCGGGCACAATGAGAAGCAGAATATTGAGATTATCCATATTATTCTGGATACGCTTCTTGAAATGCTGCCGGAGGGCGACGAGAGAAGGAAGCTTATTAGCCGGGATTTGATTACCTATGTGGAAGACCGCAAAGGGCACGACAGAAGGTATGCCATTGCGCCGGATAAGATTAAAAGCGAGATTGGCTGGGAGCCGGAGACGATGTTTAAAGACGGGATTAAAAAGACGATTGCATGGTTCTTTGAGCATGAGGACTGGATGGCAAATGTGACCAGCGGGGATTACCAGAAATATTACGACGATATGTATCAAAATAAATAGGTTTTTGCGGAAAGAAGGGTTACGGTTAGGGTAAACGGCGGTAAGCCTTCTTTCTTGCGGCATGAGAGGAGTATGCAATGAAAGGGATCATTTTAGCGGGCGGCGCGGGGACGAGGCTTTATCCGCTGACGAAGGCAATCAGTAAGCAGATTATGCCGATTTATGATAAGCCGATGATTTATTATCCGTTATCTACGCTGATGCTTGCGGGGATACGTGAAGTTCTGATTATTTCCACGCCGAGGGATTTGCCGGTATTTGAGGATTTGCTGGGAAGCGGCGAGCAGCTTGGGATGCGGTTTTGCTATGCCGTACAGGAAGAGCCGAGAGGGCTTGCGGATGCGTTTTTAATTGGAGAGTCGTTTATCGGGGATGATGCCGTAGCTTTGGTGCTTGGCGATAATATTTTTTACGGGCAGAGTTTTTCGCGCGTGCTGCGGCGTGCGGCGGAACAGACCGAGCAGAAGAAGGGCGCGACGATTTTCGGGTATTATGTCAGGGATCCCAGAGAGTACGGCGTGGTGGAGTTTGATGAAAACGGCCGGGCGATTTCGATTGAGGAAAAGCCGGAACATCCAAAGTCTAATTATGCCGTGCCGGGCCTTTATTTTTATGATAATGATGTGGTGGAGATTGCAAAGAACGTGAAGCCTTCCGCACGCGGGGAAATTGAAATTACAAGCGTGAATAATGAATATTTAAAGCGCCGGGCGCTTTCGGTGGAGACGCTTGGACGCGGCTTTGCGTGGCTGGATACGGGAAGCCACGATATGCTTTTGGCGGCGGCGGATTTTGTGTCCGCGTTCCAGAAACGCCAGGGGCTTTATATTTCGTGTATTGAAGAGATTGCTTACAAACGGGGATTTATCGATAAGGAACAGCTGGTGAAATTGGCGCAGCCTCTGTTAAAGACGGATTACGGCCAGTATCTGGTTGAGGTTGCCGAAGGCTTGTAGAGGGGGATACGGATATGGGAAAAATTAAAGTGACGGATGACTGCAACGGAATTGCAGGGCTTAAGGTGATTGAGCCGAGCGTATTTGGAGACGCGCGCGGCTATTTTATGGAAACTTATAATTACAATGATTTTAAGGAGGCGGGGATTGACTGTACGTTTGTGCAGGACAACCAGTCGGCTTCCAAAAAGGGCGTTTTGCGCGGGCTGCATTTTCAGATCAATTTCCCGCAGGACAAGCTGGTGCGTGTGATAAACGGGGAAGTGTTTGACGTGGCGGTGGATCTTAGGGAAGGCTCTAAGACGTTTGGAAAGTGGTTCGGCGTTGTGCTTTCCGCGGAGAACAAAAAGCAGTTTTTTATCCCGAAGGGATTTGCGCACGGGTTTGTGGTGTTAAGCGATTATGCCGAATTTTGTTATAAGGTGACGGATTTTTATCATCCGAACGACGAAGGCGGGTTATTGTGGAAGGATCCGGAGATTGGCGTGGACTGGCCGATGCCGGAAGGGATGACGCAGGAAGATCTGATTTTGTCGGATAAGGATAAAGTATGGGGCGGTATCCGGGAGTATACCGCTGCAAAGAAGCAGTAAGAGGGAAACGTATGGCAGGATCGAAAAGAACGGGATTGTCACTGGCGGGGGTCATAGCAGACAGAAAGCTGATTGCCCGCCTTTCTGTGAATGATTTTAAAACAAAGTTTGCCGGGTCTTATCTGGGGATTATCTGGGCGTTTGTCCAGCCGGTGATTATGATATTCGTATACTGGTTTGTATTTGAAAAAGGCTTGAAACCGACTCCGGTGAGCGACGCGGCAGGGATGACAATTCCGTTTTTACTTTGGCTGATGGCAGGCTTGGTGCCGTGGTTTTTTTTCAGCGACGCATTAAGCGGCGGTACGCGGGCGCTTTTGGATTATTCTTATCTGGTTAAAAAGGTGGTGTTCCGGATTGACATACTGCCGATTGTTAAGGTAATTTCTGCGGTGTTTGTACATTTGTTTTTTCTGGCGTTTACGGTGCTTGTATATGCGCTGTACGGGTATTACCCGGATTTTTATACGCTTCAGATTCTGTATTATTCGGTGTGCTTGTTTGTGCTTTTGCTGGGGCTTACGTATCTGACGAGCGCTCTGGTGGTGTTTTTCCGGGATTTAAGCCAGGTGATTAATATTGTGCTGCAGGTGGGGATCTGGGCGACGCCGATTATGTGGAATATGGATACGATGGCGATTGGCGGCGGGCTTAAGGGTATTTTAATGTTAAACCCGCTATACTATATTGTACAGGGATACCGCGGCAGCCTGATTGGGAAAATGGCTTTTTGGGAACAGCCCGGGCTGACGGTGTATTTTTGGGTGTTTGCGCTGGCGATGCTCTGGCTTGGAACAGGGATGTTTCAAAAGCTTCGGATGCATTTCGCGGATGTGCTGTAACAGGACTGCCGTGCGGCAAGTAAGGAGTTTGGATTCATGGGCGATATTGCAATTAAGGTGGATCAGGTGAGCAAGGTGTATCACCTCTATGACCGCCAGCGGGACCGGTTAAAGGATGCGTTGAACCTGACGAGAAAGAAGTGCTACCGGGAGCATTTTGCTTTGGATAAGCTGGATTTTGAAATCAAAAAGGGAGAGACGGTTGGAATTATCGGCACGAACGGATCGGGGAAGTCTACGATTTTAAAGATTATTACCGGGGTTTTAAACCCGACCGGGGGCGAGGTGACGGTGGACGGCAGGATTTCCGCCCTTTTGGAGCTTGGCGCCGGGTTTAATATGGAGTATACCGGGATTGAGAATGTGTATTTGAACGGTACGATGATTGGGTTTACCGACGAGGAGATTGACGAGCGGCTTTCGGATATCCTGGAATTTGCGGATATCGGGGATTTTGTCAATCAGCCGGTGAAGACGTATTCTTCCGGAATGTTTGTGCGGCTGGCGTTTGCGGTTGCGATTAATATTGACCCGGAGATTTTGATTGTGGATGAGGCGCTTTCGGTGGGAGACGTGTTTTTCCAGTCGAAGTGCTATCACAAATTTGAAGAGTTTAAGAAGATGGGCAAGACGATTCTGTTTGTCAGCCATGATTTGGGAAGCATTACGAAGTACTGTGACCGGGCGATACTTTTGAATAAGGGGCATAAGCTGTTTGAGGGGACGCCGAAGGAAGCGGTGGATCTGTATAAGAGGGTGCTTGTAAACCAGCTGGAGGACGAAGGGGATGAAAACGGGCGTACAATATGGGACCGGGGCGAGGGAAAAGCGCTCTGGCGCAGTACGCTGCCGGTAAATCCGGAGGTGCTTGAGTATGGGAGCAAGAAGGCGGAGATTGTGGACTTTGCGTTTGTGGATCAGAACGGGAGGTTTAGCAATGTGATTGAAAAGGGATCGAAGATGACGGTTAAGATGAAGGTGCTTTTTCATGAGGATATTGCGGAGCCGATTTTCGCGTTTTCGTTTAAGAACCTTTTGGGGATTGAGCTTTGCGGGACAAATACGATGTTTGAGAAGGCGGAGATTACGCCGAAACGCGCCGGGGATGTGCAGGTGGTTTCGTTTTCGCAGAATATGGATCTGCAGGGCGGGGAGTATCTGCTTTCGCTGGGGTGTACGGGGTATCCGCATGGGGAGTTTACGGTGTACCACAGGCTGTATGATGTTTGTAATTTGACGGTGGTTTCTACGAAGAATACGGTGGGGTATTATGATATGAATACGGCGATTTCAATTGAGTAGATGGGGTATTGATGCGCGCCGCCAGTGGGAGCCTGTGGCAGAGGGGGTGTTTTTTCCGGCTGTGCGGCTGCATTAAGGGGTTCTAAACAGCCCTTTGAAGTTGTTTCGGGCGACGGAACCGTCCCTTGATGCGCCATCCATGGCGCTAGAGCGTGTTTGAAAAATCATTCCCGCCATCTGTATCCCCCACTTAGCGTGATATTTGCGCCAAATGCGGTCAACGTAGCCCGCTACGCCTCCCTTATTTGGCACAAATCTCCCACTAAGTGTGGAATACATCTGCCGAAAAGCATTTTTCAAACACACTTTAGAGCTGCCTGGAAAAGAGATCTTTGGTATAAGAGTCTTTACGCTAAAAATAGATGTAAATTCAAAAATGGTATGCAGGATGTTTTTGATGAAAAAAGCAGAAAGTTATTGACAACTAACTACTATTAGTTTATACTGACTTTTGAAAAGAAGAATTTAGAAAAAAGGAGGATGGGCATATGCCGTTATCAATGGTAAGGGAAGGCGAGCAAAATATTATCAAAAAAGTAGGAGGCAAAGAGGAAACCCGCCGTTTTTTGGAAACGCTTGGATTCGTAAGCGGCGGAAGTGTCACGGTGGTATCCGGAAACGCCGGGAATATAATTGTAAATATCAGGGATTCGCGCATTGCCATCGGAAGAGATATGGCGAACAAAATTTTGGTATAAGGAGATTTGTAATGAAAACATTAAAAGAAGTACCGTGCGGCACAGCCGTAATTGTAAAAAAATTGTCCGGGGAAGGCCCTGTGAAACGGCGCATTATGGATATGGGTATTACAAAAGGAGTGGAACTGTTTGTGCGCAAAACAGCCCCGCTTGGAGATCCGATTGAAATTAGGGTCCGCGGCTACGAATTGTCTTTGCGGAAGGCGGACGCGGAACGGATAGAAGTGGAATAATTTTTTTATCTATGAGTTAGTTGCAACTAATATTAAGAAGTTGGAACATATGTAAGTTAGTCTGTTTAAATTATCGGAAGGAAGGAGTAGGAAAATGGCATTGAAAATTGCATTGGCAGGAAATCCGAACAGCGGCAAAACGACGCTATTTAATGTGCTGACCGGTTCCAATCAGTTTGTAGGGAACTGGCCGGGTGTAACGGTAGAGAAAAAAGAGGGGAAGCTAAAAGGTTATAAAGACGTGGCGGTCGTAGATTTACCAGGAATTTATTCTCTGTCTCCATATACCCTGGAAGAGGTTGTTGCACGGGATTACTTGCTTGGGGAGCGTCCTGACGCGATTTTAAATATTGTGGACGGCACGAATATAGAACGTAACCTGTATTTGACTACGCAGCTGATGGAACTTGGGATTCCTGTGGTTATTGCGATAAATATGATGGATCTGGTAGAAAAAAACGAAGATCGTATCCATTTAGAAAAGCTTGAGAAACAATTGGGATGCGGGATAGTCGGGATTTCCGCTTTGAAAGGCGACGGGATTAAAAAGGCGGCAGAGAAAGCCGTCGCCTTAGCGCAGGATAAAAATCCGGCAAATCCAGGACATAAATTTGATCCAAGGGCAGAGGCGGCAATTCACGCCGCAGAGGAGAAGCTTACGGATGATATTCCGGCGCTGCAGAAACGTTTTTTTGCGATAAAGCTTTTGGAACAGGATCCTAAAATAGCAGGCCGGATGGAACGTGTTCCGGATGTAACTGCGGAAATAAAAGCGTTAGAAGTTGCATTTGACGACGATGCGGAAAGTATCATTACAAATGAGAGGTATACTTATATTTCTTCAGTTGTTGGAGAATGCTGTACGAAAGGGGGGACGCAGAGGGCAGGCGTTTCGGATCGGATTGATCGAATTGTAACAAACCGGATATTGGCGCTTCCGATCTTTGCAGCGGTGATGTTTTTGGTGTATTATATATCGGTGACAACTGTTGGGGGATGGGCGACGGATTGGGTCAACGACAGTTTGTTCGGCGAGGGGTTTCGCATGTTTCATATTCAGGTTCCCGGTATTCCGGTTTTAGCAGGGCATGTTTTGGATACTGTCGGTTGTGCAGGCTGGCTTGAGGGACTGGTATTGGACGGCATAATCGGCGGCGTCGGCGCGGTGCTCGGGTTTGTGCCGCAAATGCTTGTACTGTTTGTATTTCTGGCGTTTTTGGAAGCCTGCGGATATATGGCGAGGGTGGCGTTTATTATGGATCGGATGTTTCGGAAATTCGGCTTGTCCGGCAAATCTTTTATTCCGATGTTAATCGGTACGGGCTGCAGCGTTCCGGGTATAATGGCGTCAAGAACGATTGAAAACGACAGGGATCGCAAAATGACGGTTATAACGACGACGTTTATTCCCTGCGGGGCAAAGCTGCCGGTTATTGCGCTGGTTGCCGGGGCATTTTTCGGTAATGCCGGATGGGTGTCGTTTGGCGCGTTTTTTGTAGGGATAACAGCGGTAATCTGTTCCGGTATCCTGTTAAAGAAAACAAGGATGTTTGCCGGGGAGCCTGCGCCGTTTGTAATGGAACTTCCGGCGTACCATATGCCGTCTGCCCAAAATGTGCTCCGGAGTATGTGGGAACGAGGATGGTCGTTTATCAAAAAGGCGGGAACCGTGATTTTACTGTCTGCAATTGTGCTTTGGTTTTTGCAGGGATTTGGTTGGATAGAAGGACGGTTTACATTTTTGGATGCAGAACAGCTTGACAGAAGCATTCTGGCCGTGCTTGGCAGTATCCTGTCCCCTTTGTTTGCACCGCTTGGCTGGGGCGACTGGAAAATGGCGGTGGCTGCAGTGACGGGACTGGTTGCAAAGGAGAATGTGGTGACGACATTTGGTATTTTGTTTGGGGTTGCGGAAGTGTCGGAGGATGGGGCTGAACTTTGGTCTGCGCTGTCCGGCAGCATGACGGCGTTAGCGGCTTTTTCGTTTTTGGTGTTTAACCTTTTGTGCGCGCCGTGTTTTGCGGCAATGGGAGCGATAAAGCGGGAGATGAATAACCGGAATTGGTTCTGGTTTGCAATCGGTTACCAGACTGCTTTGGCATATGCGGTTTCGCTTTGTATTTATCAGATAGGGAATTTGTTTGCAACAGGGGCGTTTGGGGTTTGGACTGTTTTGGCCGCCGTTGTTTTGGTAGTATTTGTTTATTTGCTGGTACGTCCTGTGAAAGATGGGGGGGATCCGGCATAGGAGGTATGGGGTAATGGCAGGAATGAAATAAGGTGGAAAGATATGAAATTATGGGAGGTGTATGTATGGGTACATGGCTGGTTGGTACAGTGGTGGCCGGATGTGTGATATTGGCGATTCGCAGTCTTCGGGCGGATAAGAAAAAAGGAAAGGGCTCTTGCGGCGGAGACTGCGGGCGGTGTAAAGGGTGTCATTAATTATTTGGATTTCTGGTATTATGGCGAATAGTGTTGGCAAAGTTCCGTCAGCCAGAGGACAGGGGATGCGGCGTTCGCTGTGTAAC
>OFGX01000527.1_pt1 | contig 28785 bp, 20 predicted proteins | sample 1521831 | NCBI WGS metagenome assembly OFGX01 (sample SAMEA3504080, study PRJEB24116) | mouse gut metagenome | biome: mouse gut; feature: mouse-associated habitat; material: faeces | place: Denmark | collected 2011 | reverse complement strand
TTTATTTAAACAATCACCAAAGCATAAATGTCTGAAATTTCGACTGATGCTTATTTTTTTATTCACATTTGTTTTTAAACAACCTCTTAGTCTCAAATCCACGTTTTGCTGTCGAAAGACAGGGCATTATTTCAGATTTATTGTAACTTTGTCAAGTACGGCGTACATAGGTTCTTCTTTATGAATGGTTTTAAGCGCCCATAATATAGCGAATAATCTTGATTGTACGCTGTATTTTAACATTTTAACCGCTTATTTAAGAACTTGAAATAAGTTTAAATCACTTCATTTAGCGGAGTTAATCTCTTTGAATATGGATAGAATGACAGACGATTTCTTCATACCCGACAATGAGGTCAGGCTCCAGGAGGAACTTGATTACAGCCGTGTGTCGGAATATATCAGGTCGGCAGAGGCGTTCTCTCGCTCGACTTATCAGAGCGTCTATATCATTGACTATTTCAGGCGGAATTTCCTGTATGTGTCGCCCAATCCGATGCTTCTCTGCGGATTATCGCCCGAACAGATGCGAGATTTAGGCTACCGTTTCTATATCCAATATGTGCCGGAGGAAGAACAGCCCTTTCTTCTCGCATTGAACAAAGCCGGATTTGATTTCTACAACAATATCCCTGTCGATGAGCGCAAAGACTGGTACATATCATACGACTTTAATATTCTCAACAGCGGGCGCAAAATTCTCGTCAATCACAAGCTGACCCCGCTTGCCCTCACCTCCGACGGACGGATATGGCTCGCCCTTTGTGTTGTTTCGGCTGCGACACATACCGATGCCGGACATATTGAGATGCACCGCGTTGGCTCGTCTGATTTCTTTGAATATAATATGAACACTTGCCGTTGGGATAAACGGCAGATGCCAGTGCTGACCGACGGCGAAAAATCGGTGCTTACTTTATCCATACAAGGCTACACCATGTCGGAGATTGCCGACAAGATCTGCCTGTCACCCGACACAATCAAGAAATACCGTCAACGTATCTTCGAGAAACTTGATGTGCGCAATATCTCCGAGGCGATAGTTGCCGCCACCAACAACAAGTTACTCTAAATTACGGCAGAGATAGAATCGCGGAAAGTGCTTCACCTCACGACCAACAGCAATATTGGCGGCTATCCGTGCGCAGATATGGGCTGCAAGCCGTTGAGCGGATTCGTTGATTGCTCCGGCTCTTATCTTCGGCAACGCTTCACTGAGCCAATCGCATCCCTCCATATTCCAGAAAGCGCAATATCCCGATATGTATTCCGCTGCCCACCGGCGCAAATCCGTCTGTGCAAGCAATTCCCTGTCATCGCCGGGCATTATAACCATTGCCCCTGCACCGCTCACAAAATCAAAAGGATATATTATAGGTGCTGAAAACATTTCGTACACGAGGCGCGAACTTATGTTGCCGCCATATTCCGAGATTATATTTATGGTGGTGATATTCTTTTGACTGTTGGTGCCATTCTCAACAACTATATTTGAGAAACCAATATTTTTCAACTCGGATTTTAGATAGGATACAAATGTGCCTGTACCTATAACCATTATCCAGCATTCCTTGATAAGATTTCTTTCCTCGTTTGTCATGTCTGATATTTTCTTTCTACGAAATCGTCTTGCGACGATTACTTGATGCAAAATTAGAAATTGCCATATCGGTGTGCCATACCCAAAAGTGTATATTTTCGCCTCGGTCTGCATTTGTACACTTTTAGGTATGGCAAGGAATTTCCCATGACCGTAATTTTGCATCGGAAATCAATAAAACAATATTAAATGAGTAATTTCAGCATCCCAATTTTATTACTAATAACGATAGGAATAAAAGGATCTCAATATTTAATTCGCAATTATTCAAATAAGCGTAATTACATATTGACATTGTTGAGCATTTCATTGATACTGATAGTAATAGCTGTAATAATAAAATCATCTAAGATATGAAACCAATAATCACATTCACCATCGCGCTGTTATGCGTTTTATGCGCATCTGCCGCCCCAACGAATAATCTTACGCCTTGGCAGAAAGCGGCCATTGCTACTCGTTTCGCGTCGGAAGTCAAATATAACTTCGCCGGATATGGTAAATTCTCTCAGAATTACGACAGTATCTGCCAAGCAGAACTGCCGGCTCTTGTAGGAACAGCATCAGATGAAGAATTTGGTCGTATGATTCAACTTTTTGCTAACCGACTTGGCGACGGACATACGAGCATCAGTTTTAATGCCGATGTTTCCTATGCTCCTATTCTGCAAAGAAGAATAGGCGACAAAGTATTTGTTACTGATATTTTCTCTGATGAATATACTGCGAAAGGAGTAAAACGCGGAACAGAAATCATTGCCATAAATGATATTCCCGTAATTGAATATGCCAACAAATATGTTGTGCCCTATATTGCTTCTTCTACACCGCAATGGTCATCCACATATCCATTTAACAGCATTAATCTTACAAAAGGCTATCGCGGAGAACCAATTAAACTGACTTTCCGCAATGGCAAAAGTAAATCGTTTGATATTACCGACAACAGACAGTCGTCGTGGGATGTGGCACAACTGGATATGTCTATAAAGTTTGAAACTCTATCGGATAATATCGGACTTTTGACAATTCCGAGCTTTCAAAAAGGTGATTTTGATCCGAATTTCTTCCTTGAACTTGCTGATACAATATTGGCATCCGATGGCTTGATAATTGATATTCGCAATAATACTGGGGGCAACAGTGGTTATGGTGAAGTCGTTATGAAACTGCTTGCAACAGACACAATCCCACAAGCAGCATGGCATACTCCTAAATATGAAGCTGCCTACGCATCATGGGGCAAACCGTGGAATAGCGAGGAAATAGCATCCGACTCCATTGTTCCTTTCCATTTCCAAATTCCGGATATTCCAAAATACAATAAACCAATTATTCTACTTGTTTCTGGCAATACATTTTCTGCCGCCGAAGATTTTACCGTTTTGTTCAAGAATGCAAAGCGCGGCTTGGTAATGGGAACTCCTACAGCCGGAAGTACAGGCAACCCGATAAGGTTTGATTTAGGTTGGGGTTATTGGGGGCGTATATGTACCCGCCATGAGAAATTAGCCGACGGCACGGAATTTATCAGTGTCGGCATACAACCAGATATTATCGTTGAGGAAACTGATGATGTAATTTTTGGCAAAGATAATCTGATAGAGGCAGCTTTACAAAAATTGAAGAAATAGAGTTTTATACCAATCGAATAATTGTTGAGTAATTTTTATGAGATCACGAGCAAAATTTATAACCATAATATTCATTTCTGCCGTTCTTGCATTCAACGCAGATGCGAGAATGATAAAAAAAGCTCCTGTCGGAGAAATACCATTTGCCATAGCCGGGGATAGCCGTATATACGTTACCGCATTTGTTAACGGCTCAGATTCACTCCGTTTTCTTGTAGATACAGGAGCATCATCAATAGTGCTCAATACAAATTCTCCGAAACTCAAAGGGCTAATCCATAATGGTGAGTTAGCCGATAATTTAGGCACTTCCGGCGAAAACAGCGTTGAATATAGCAACGACAATTCCGTTAAGGTTGGCACTATTCAATATGATAAGGCCGGTTGCGCTCATATTCCATATCCTCCCGAATATTGGGATGGAGTTTTTGGACTAAATGGTTTAGCAGCATTTAATATTGAAATCAACTATGACGATTTCAAGATATACTGCTATCCAAAAGAGACATTAACGGTTGAAGATAGCTATGTATCATTACCTTTCACCTATAAATACGATGTGCCCTTTGTTCATCTACATATAAAGCTGAACGGCACACTGCATAATCTTCTTCTTGAAGTTGATACGGGTTCCGACCGCATAATTGATTTGAATACTCCGTTTGTCAATAAAAATAACCTACTTGAAACGCAGAAACCGTTTGCTATTTCCCGCATCGCAAGTTCAGACGGAGGTAGCGGAGAATTGAAGAATGTATTTTTTGATGAAGTAATTGTTGGCCCTTATATAATGCCTAAAGTAGCAGGAGCATTCTCTACTCTTATATTCGGGATGCAAAGCAAGGAGAATATAGATGGCATGATTGGAAATAATTTCCTTAAACGATTCAATATGCTCATCGATTTTAATGCTGACAAACTTTATCTACAACCTAACAACTTCTACTATACTCCGTTTTATGATTTCTTGGTACGATAACAACAAAAGAATTTTTCACGAATGTGATTTTACAATAAACTAATAAAATCTTTCTTATGATTAGCAACATTACAAATCGTAATATATCTATGATATTGGCAGTATCCTCATTTGCCGGTTTGTTATATTGTATTTATAGTACAATTTATAAAAGCACAAATTGGAGCCTACTTTGTCCAATAGTAATATCGATCGTGATATTCACGAAGTTTTATTTAACCTATCGCAAAGAAGTGAAAAAAGGCAACATTTATGGGTCGGTTAATCCTTTTAAGTAAGGCCCTATCTTTCCCTTTATCAAAACTTCCATGAACTGAATCCTCGTTTTGGATATTCTTTCCGATTACATCTTTAAGATTAGAATTAGGACTAACACCAGAGCTGTGTCATACCCAAAAGAGTAAGTTTTCAGACCTACCCGCATTTGTACACTTTTGGGTATGGCAAGGAAAAATACACAGTGGTAATTTTGCAATAGAGATCAAAAAACATAACAGATATGAAGACAATAATAACATTTATCACCGCACTGCTTGGTACCTTGGGGGCATCCGCGCAAACGAAAACGACCGATACGATCATCTCGCAAGAGCTGACAGAAATCGTTGTTAAGGCACCCAAAGTAATCCGCAAGTCTGATATGGATGTTTATCATCCCTCGAAAAGCGCGGTTGACAATTCCAAGAACGGTATGCAGTTGCTCCGCAATCTGATGATACCGACTCTTACGGTAAATGATGCCTTGGGTTCGATAAGCGCGGCAGGACAATCGGTACAGATACGAATCAACGGGAGAGTTGCGACCATCGAGCAGGTCAAAGCTCTTCTTCCGGAAACAATAAAGCGCGTTGAATGGATTGATAATCCGGGACTACGCTATAACGGAGCCAACTATGTGCTCAATTTTATCGTAACAAATCCCACGCTCGGAGGTTCTTTAATGCTGGAGGGAAAACAGGCTGTCAATGAGAAATGGGGATATTACCGTGCTGATACAAAATTCAATATCGGCCGTTCCCAATGGGGAGTAGGTGCATATTTCAAACTCACAGATAATGTGAAGTCTCACCGCGAATATGAAGAAACATTTACATATCCTGACGGCACATCATTGACAAGGACTGAAACACCCATAGGCGGAGAACTTGACAACAGCCAGGGCGCAATGTGGCTGACATATAACTACATAAAACCGGATATCACTGTGTTTTATGTAGCCCTGCAAGCCAACCGCAATTTTGCGGATAAATGGCTATATAATGGGGTATTGAGTCTAAGTAATGGCGAAAAAGACATCAACCTCACCGATTCTCACGGCAATATCGGCACAACTCCGTCTTTCTCAGCGTATCTTGAGCAGCACTTTAGCCATAAACAGACGTTGGTTGTGGACTTCAGTGCGTCACTTTATTCCGGGCACTCATATTCAGATTATATTGAGCATATGCCGGCTACCTTTCAGCTTATAAATGATATTCACACCTATATAAAAGACTGGAATCAAGCTTACGGCATCGAGGCTGACTATATAAAACAATGGAGAAACTCTCGTCTTACCGCAGGAGCGTCTTACACAGCTAACCGCAATCGCTCAACATACAAAAATCTTGACGGGGAAGTATTTCATCAACGTCAGGACAAGGCATATTTCTTTGCCGAATATTTCCACCGTATCAACAAAGTTTCTTTAACAGGGGGACTTGGTGCGCAATATACCTCGTTCCTTTTTAAGGAAACCAATCAAGGCAATCATTCATGGAATCTCCGGCCACAGGCTACCATAACCTATTCACCCAACCAAAACCATCAGTTCCGCCTTAGTTTCACATCGTGGCAATCAGCTCCATCTCTTGCCGAAACCAATATTGCACCCCAGCAACTTGACGGCTTTCAATGGAGAATCGGAAATCCCGATTTGAAAACCTCATCCTCATACATGCTCTCATTGAGATACAGTTACAATCTACCTCGTGTTTCAGGTTCATTGGGTGTCAGAGCCTTTTCAAGTCCAAATGCAATCACGCCTTACCTTTACTGGGAAAATAACAGGCTAATAACTTCTTACGAAAATAGTAAAGGATTGGACAACATAAGTTTTTGGATAGCTCCGCAGATTGAGGTTATTCCGACATGGATGACTTTATCAGGGACATTGCAGTATACTGCGGAACGCATGAAAGGCAATAGATACAAACTCTATAATCATTGTTGGAGCGGTGATGTAAGTGCGTTGCTTTCTCATTGGGGCTTCACTCTTGGAGTGCAGTACCGCCGGGCGCAGAGAGATTTGTGGGGTGAAAAAATCTCATGGGGCGAAGACATCTCTATAATAGATTTATCCTATAATTGGAAAGAATGGGAATTTGGAGCAGGAGTAATCATGCCTTTTGGAAAATATGATCAAGGCTCCAGATCATTAAGCAAATGGAACACGAATGAGCAGCATATGCGGCTCAATATGCGGATGCCGTATATATCCATCAGTTACAATTTGCAATGGGGACGGCAGAAACGAGGGGCAAGCAAGCTTATAAATGCCGATGCCAGTGTCAATCAATCTACCACAGGAGGCAGATAAAAACAGCTTAATCATATAAATACACCACTCCTGTCCAATATGTTGGATTTTCACTTGTATGGAATTTCTCCGGCGGCAAACAAGTGAATGTAAATGTGGTTGATGGTACACAGGAATATCGTGAAACTAAAGATAACAGATGATATGAGAACTATAGGAATTTTATTGACCTATCTGGCAATGCTACCATTCACAGCTTGCTCTAACAGCGAATCAGATCTAAACGCTGAACAGCAGGAGCTTGAAACAGAGCAGGCTGAAATAGAGAAAGAACAGGAGGAACTTCTTGAAGAGCAAGAAGAACTGCGCAAAGAATATGCAGAAATGAAGCGTGAGTATCAGCAAGATAAAGCCGAATTTCAGCGCACACAAAAACGCCTCAAGGCTCAGCAGACAAAGAAATAGAAAAATTAGCGATATATGCATTCTTTTGCCCGCCGTTATCGTTTTAGGGTATTTTAACCATCTGTCTTTCGGCTGTCCATGCACCGTGCAGATGGGTGACCCATGCGTCGCCGCGCCTTATCGGGAGGAATCCGGAATCTATCCGTCGTATGGTCACATCCTTTTTCCCGTTGTTTGTAACGGTGGCCCACATTTCGATTATGTCGGAACCCTTTACGGGGAGGTAGTGGAGCCTGACTGTGACAGGGTAGTGTTTGTCTTTCAGGATAAAGACCGTTGCCTCGCCTTTGCCGGTGGATTCGGAATATACGGAATCCACTTGGAGGAAGGTGGTTATATTGCCGTCGGCATGTGTCATCTGAAATGATGTCAGCCTGTTTGTTATGTCGCCGAAAGCCGGATATGCAGCGCGGTTGGCGCCTGCCCATGTGTCGTGAACCGGGTTTATGTCGGATTGTTCGATTTTCGGGCCGTAATATGAGAACCGCAGGGTAGAACCTTTGTCGGCCGACAGGAGGAGCGAGGTGTTGTCGGTGGAAATCAGCCTGTCGATATCCCATCCGAATGCGGTTGACGGGGCTGTGAGAGCAACAGCCGCCAGGGATGCCTTTATGCCAAATTTTTTGGCGCGGCCCATTGTTTTGTTTTTTGTCATGATATTCGTTGTCAGATATGATTGGGTTATTCGAATGTTCCTGCATCGGTATTGCAAAGGTATCGGTTTGCATTGCGAATAAATGGTGCTGATGAAGCAAAAAATGCCGCATACGTGTCATGGCGCCTTTATGAAGCAAAGCTGTTATGCCGCTTTTATTTGATAAATGCTTCATTTAAGTTTTTTTAGGACAACGAGTGCCGTGATTCGATACGTTTGGCATGCTGTTTGCCGTTATATAATGAAGCCAATATTTGCAGGATTGTCAGAACATAAATTATGTTATTTTCTGTTATTATTGTGAGGGCGGCATGCTGTGCTGCCTCAAAAGGATGAAGTCATGACAGCTTCAAGGTTTCCACTAAAAGAAAGGATAAGGAAGAATGGAAATTAATTTTTCAAATGAAGTAAAAGCGGTTTTGGAGAATAGCCGGAAGGAAGCTATCCGCCATAACAACAGCATAATCACGCCTGAACACCTGTTTTTGGCGTTGCTTGCCGATACGGGTTCGCGGGTGTTCGCGCTCTTGGAGCGGGTGTCGCGCGGAGCGTCGGTTTATCAGTTGCGTCAGCAGCTTGATGACTCCCTTTATGATGCTACAGCCCCGCTTGGCGGCGAAGTCGTGGCTAGCGACCTGAGCAACAGGCTTGTAAAGTTGTCGGTGCTTGAGGCAAGGATGCTTAAAAGCTCCACCGTGGATACCGAACATCTGTTGCTGGCATTGCTTCATAACCCGGAGATCCAGCACATGGAGTTCATTGTGCCTTTCCGTCAGGCCGGGATAGATTATCAGGCGGTTTTGAAGATGATTTCGAATGTGAAGGATTCGCCACGCAACGGGCTTGGTGCTACGGAGGAGGATGAGGATGATGACGATGACCTTGGTTCGTCGCCCCGCCCTGCGTCGGGGCAGGCCGATGAAAGTTCGTCGAAACGGCAATCGCGCGGTGGTAAAAGCAGTAATGACACCCCGACGCTCGACAAGTTCGGAAACGATATAACCCGTGCCGCCGAGGACGGGCGTCTTGACCCCGTTGTCGGGCGTGAGGGTGAAATAGAGCGTCTTGCCCAGATTCTGAGCCGTCGTAAAAAGAACAACCCAGTGCTGATAGGTGAGCCCGGTGTGGGTAAATCAGCGATAGTCGAGGGGCTTGCATTGCGGATTGTACAACGCAAAGTGTCGCGTATCCTGTTTGACAAAAGGGTCGTGTCGCTCGACATGGCCTCGATTGTGGCCGGTACCAAATATCGCGGACAGTTCGAGGAGCGCATCAAGGCTATTTTGAACGAATTGGCCAAAAGCCCGGATGTGATTCTGTTTATCGACGAACTGCATACCATTGTAGGTGCCGGGAATGCCGCAGGTACGATGGATGCCGCAAATCTTTTGAAACCGGCGTTGGCACGCGGTGAGATACAATGCATCGGAGCCACCACCCTTGACGAATATCGTAAGAATATCGAAAAGGACGGTGCCCTTGAACGCCGTTTCCAAAAGGTTATGGTGGAACCGACCACTCCTGATGAAACCTTGCAGATTTTAAATAATATCAAGGATAAGTACCAGGACCATCACAATGTGGTATATACCGACGATGCCCTTAAGGCATGTGTGAGCCTGACAGAACGTTATCTTAGCGACCGCAATTTCCCTGACAAAGCTATCGATGCATTGGACGAGGCAGGTTCGCGTGCCCATATCACCAATATCGTGGTGCCTGAGGAAATAGAGCGTCTGGAGGAGGAAATCATACAGGCCGGGGCTGCCAAACTGGCTGCAGCCCAGTCGCAGGATTTCGAGAAGGCTGCTTCGTTCCGCGATAAGGAGCAGGAATTGAAGGCGACATTGGCCAAAGCCAATGAGAAGTGGCAGAAAATGCTTGAACAGAACCGTGTGACCGTTGATCAGGATAAGGTTGCCGAGGTTGTCGCGATGATGACCGGTGTGCCTGTGCAGCGTATAGCCCAGGCCGAAGGGAGCAGGCTCCGCGAAATGGCCCCGAAACTCAAAAACGACATTATCGGGCAGGATAAGGCTATAGATAAAATCGTAAAGGCGATACAGCGTAACCGCGTAGGGCTTAAAGACCCTAACAAACCTATAGGTACATTCATGTTCCTGGGCCCGACGGGTGTAGGTAAGACACATCTGGCAAAGAAACTTGCCGAATATATGTTTGATTCGGCCGATACGTTGATTCGCGTGGATATGAGTGAGTTTATGGAGAAATTCACCGTAAGCCGCCTTGTGGGTGCGCCTCCGGGATATGTCGGTTATGAAGAGGGTGGGCAGCTCACTGAAAAGGTGCGTCGGCGCCCGTATTCGGTGGTGTTGCTCGACGAAATCGAAAAGGCCCATCCCGATGTGTTCAACCTGTTGTTACAGGTGATGGACGAGGGGCGTCTGACCGACAGCCTCGGGCGGCGCATCGATTTCAAGAACACCTTGATTATCATGACCTCCAACATCGGGACACGTCAGCTTAAGGACTTCGGCGCAGGAGTGGGGTTCAATACCCGCAGCGACGATAAGGACTATTCGCAATCGGTGCTGCAAAAGGCGCTCAACAAGGCATTCGCTCCTGAATTCCTTAACAGAATCGACGATATAGTGATGTTTGATTCCCTTGACAAGGACGCGATATTCAAGATTATTGAAATTGAGTTGCGCGGATTCCTGGGGCGTATGTCGAAGCTGGGTTATAGCTTCGAAATCACCACCGAGGCTAAGAGCTATATCGCTGAGAAGGGGTATGACCACCAGTATGGGGCCCGCCCGCTGAAGCGTTCTATTCAGAAATATCTCGAAGACCCCCTGGCAGAGCTTATAATCAATTCTGCGCTTAATCCGGGCGACACCATCAAGGTGGATTATGAGAAGGATGGTGACAAGATTACCACGGAGGTTATCCATCCCGATACCGATAACGACCTGAAAATGGATGCTTCAACGGATTCGCATGAGAATGCCTGATTAAACCGTTGCCGGTGGAAATAACATAAACCGCCGTCTCCATGTGGCCTGCATCCAGTGCGGCATGTGGAGACGGCGGTTTATTTTGGAATTGACTGTGTTATCCAGGTTTGGCCGGTCAGTTTACGGTTATCTCGTCAAGGAAGAACCAGCATGGGTTACCCACACCGTAGTGCCAGTGCGGACACTGTTTCGTCCCGGTTATGTCGACCTTTATATACCGGGCTTTGACCGGGGTTTCCGACTGATGGCGTATGCCTGTGAATTTTACTTTTACGTCGTTATCTTCCGGCACGTCGTAGCTGCCGAGCAGGGCGAACGATTTCCCGTCGGTACCTGCGGAGTAGGTAACGTTTTTAGGTAGCAGAATCCATGCGCCGAGTTGGTGTAGGAAATCGGTTTCGACAGATGTGAATTGTTTCTCTTCACCTAAGTCAAGCACAATCGATGCATCGATACCTTCCCATCCGATCCAGCTGTCTTTGAAAGTGGCGCCCCCGAAAAGTCCGTCGGTCAATGCCGTGGAAGCAATGCTGTCGAAAGGGGCCGGTACCGGGGTGCTGAACGATACTTTGGCATCGCGGGCAAGGTTCGTGTTTGCTTTTGGCAGGAAGCGGTCGCGGTATAGGCGGCAGTATTCTGCCGGGGAGTTGGTGCGTTCGTTAAGGGCTGTCAGTCCGAGCCGCAGGCTGCGTGTCTCGAAGGTGTCGAGTTTCGCTTTTAAATCGGCAACATCCTTGTCAGGGTTTGTGCGGGCTATTTCCAATTCGCTGTATTGCAACGGGAGGCGCGACCTTTGCACGCGTGTGAGCATTTCAGGATTGTCGGCGACAGCTTTTTCCGCCCTGTCGAACAGTCGGTTGTATTCGCGCCGGAGTATGGGGTTGAGCATCCCGTCGCTATGTGTCACAGGTGAATCATAGAGCCAAAGCGGTGTGCCGCTTCCCAGCAGGGCGCCTTCGAGCAGGGTGATGTATTTCCTGATGTAGGGTGCGGCTTTGCCATAATAACCGTCGATAAATGCCGTCTGCAAAGAATCCATATCAAGATCCGGGTTCCACATGAGTTTCGACACGAGGTAGGTGCGCATTTCCGACATGTCGCCTCCGCGATAACCTGCAATCTGTGAGTGGTGCATCGTTGTATGATTGTCGCGGAATGTGCGGATGTTGGGCTGGAGGATATGGAAGTTCGGGAAGGGGGTGGATGTGCCGTCGAAGTTGATTCCATAGTCCCATACGAAAATATTGTCGGTAATTTCCGCCCATCCGTGCAGGGCTTTGAGGAAATCGCGCCCTGAGGCATTGTCGTCGAGCGGAACCTCACGGAAACAGTCGATGCTGCATAGCATTATGTTTACATTAGGCAGCGGTTTTACATGTTTCGGCGGGTGCATGGTGTAAAGGTAGGCCAGTGTTGAGAACTGCTTGTCGGGGAAACGGGCACCCAGTTTGTTGAGAAAATGAATCAGGCTGCCGGAGTGTGCACCCTCGATGCTGTCGGTGCGTGCACATTCGGGGCATGTGCAATATGTGTGGTTGCCATCGTTCTGGCTTATCGAAATCATGTTACGGCCCGGGTCGGAACGGAAAATGGAGTCGACTTTGGAGGCTACGATTTCTAACACGTCGGGGTTGGAAAGACACCATTGCGAGGCTTTCCCGGGATGGCGTCGGCCTCCGAAAAAGGCATAATATTCCGGATGAGATTCACCGTAAACCGCCGAAGGCAGCAATCGGTTGAATGTATGCACCCAATAGCCTCCGGCAAATTCATCGGCAGGCTCTTCAAGGCGCAGCCAAAGGCGGTAGGCCGGGTTGGCTGCCATGCCGTAGTTCTGCGATTGCCGATAGCGGAAAGCCGGGTTTTCTGTCAGTTCTATTTCAGGGAGCATTATATCCGGGCTTTCGGTAATATCCAATGCGTCGGCAGCCCAGTAGTTGCATCCCAGCCATCGTTCGAGCAAGGTTATAACGCCGTAGGTACTGCCTTTGTCGGGCCCCCCTTCAATCAGCAGGTGGCCGGGGGAAGTTGTGATGTGGAACCCGTCTTCTTTCACCGACGGGTTTTGCGCACTTCGTATGATAACGTCGTGCGTATCCGCTTTCGGCTTGGAGGATAATGTGACGGGGATTTTGGCCCCGCTTATACGTTCTGCAAACTCGCTCAGAAGGTTTGCCGCCTCAAGGTGTGTGGAATCGGCAGCGAAAATACTGCCTTTGGCTCGTGCATCCTTTACAAGGGTGACATGGCTGTGTGCCGAGATGGCAATACATGTTGCCACGGCTGTTGTTATAAATAATCGTAGTCCCATTGCAATGATAAATTACCTGCTACAGAGATTTTGGTTTGAGAAAATCGTTGTAGCTGAAATGATGTCGCTATTTCGCTAAATTAGCAAATTTAGCTAGATTAGCAGTTCCTTTGCTGCCGTGTTTGGAATATATTATGGTTAATTAAGGATTTAGGGGCTGTTCCAGGGCTTGAATTGCAAAAGGATGTCAGAAGGTCACGTGCAGTGCTATGCGAAGCCCTGAACGGTCGATGCCTGGTGTGTCGCGGTAGTTCAGCCTCCACACATAGTCTATGCGAAGTACTTTGAGGAAGTTGTCGATTCCCGCGCTGATTTCCATATACGGGAGTTTGTGCATCGGAGTGGCGGCTGCTTCCTGAGGAAACATCAGGAGCGGGTTTTGCCGGTCGGTGTCAAAGCGGGGATTGTTTTTGTCGCTGAGATGCCCGAGCCATCCACGGAAGGCCACTACTTCGCGAAGTTTCAGTTTCTTAAGCAGGGGGATATAGTTAAATAGCGCACCGTTGGCCCAATAGGTCAAATCCCATGAGACATAGGAATCGCCGATGAATTCCATCGGGTTAAGCAATGCGAAACTTTCGTCCTGTATGGTGTATGAAAGGTTGGCATTAGGTGTTGCGAGTGCCATATAGGGGGAGCGGCTCCATATATGCCCTCCCTTTAAGATTATATCGGCGAACCCGAATGCCGAGAACCATACTCGTTTTTGTGCGCTGAGTTCGGTTTTGTTGATGGTGTAACGGCTGCCGAGAAAGCCTTTTGGGGCAAAAGTATGGCTTAGAATAAAAACTGGCGGGTCGTGGTTTATAGGGATTCGCGATGTTTTGCCCTGGTAGAATTTCTCACCCGGTGCATAACGCAGTTGCACTGTGAACGTGGCTTCATTGATATGGTCAAGGTGTGTGCCGTCGGTCAATACGAACGGGACGAACGGCCCTGGTTCCTGCCTTTCAACCCCGGCTGATGCTTCCACCGAGAAGTTGTTGGCCAGCTCGAGCTGGTATGTAAGCCTTGTGTCGCGGCGATATGTTATCAGCTTGTTCGAACCTCGTTTAAGGGCGAGGAACATGTTGTCGGGGTTGGTGAACAGATAGTGCTGGCCAAGTTGGTCGATGTCGTATTTCTCGCAGAATTTTATGGAATGGATGGGAAATTCGCGTGAATGATAGCGTTTCTCGTTGAACGAGTGTTCGAGTTCGGCGCTGTATTTCCATTTGTGGTCGCGTGTGCCGTAGGCAATATAGCCGCGTGCAAACCACCGGTTGCTGAGATTGGCGGTTGTGATGCCTCCGGCACGGAGCCTTACACCTTCCACTGAGTTCCCGCTGATGAAGGTGTTAAGGGGGCCTATGTCGAATTTCGAAGGTTTGCCGGTAGGCACATATCCCACTACCATAAGTTTGAGGAATTTTTCACCGTATTTGTAGATGGGTACGTTACGCAGCCGGTTAAGAAGCTGTGGGATGCGCGTCTCGTTGCTGCTTGCTGCTACGAGCCTGTGTTCACCCCACCATTTTTCGTCGAGAGTGCCTGCATCAGGGGCGGTGAATGTAGAGCCGAGCCTGTCGAGCAGTTCGGCTTGCGGCGATGGGGCAAAGTTATGGTTGTCGTAGGCGGTGGTGCGCCGTGCGTAGAGTGGCGGGGAGCCGGGTAGAACTGTCATCTCCACGTTAAGGTCGTCGGTAAGTTTCAGCCGTGACCCGTCGGGCGCCTTTGCAAATTCCTGTAGAATCTGCATGCGGTCCACAAAATTCAGGTTGATGGTAGGGGAGACCCCCATGCTCACGCGTCGGACGAACATGGTGCTGTCCCCCTCCGCCACATATAGCCGCCCTAGGAATCCGAATGTGGCCGGGTTGCGGGGAGCGAAACTGAGCACGATGCATCGTGTGCCGTCCTCGATGGTAACGGTGTCGGTGAGATAGAATTTGTAGAAATCGGGGGCGATGTGTGAAAGGGGGCTGACAAACCTGTTGCGCAGGATAGTTATATCGTCGTCATAGAGGTCGACCTCGCGGAACACATCCTCGATCATGGTCTGCACGTTCTGGAAATCGGCAATATCGTCGATTCCTGATGACCTTTGGCCTCGCACATATTGTTTTTCGGAATGCGGTGAGCGACGGTAAATCACGTCGGTCACTTTTTCTTTGACCGACAACGGAAGCACCGGCACGCCCGATATGTCGGATGTGTCGACATGTTCTTTGAGGAATGCGAATTTGCCAGGTTTCTTTCCTGCCGGTAGAGAGTCGGCCATTTTGAAGTTGTTAAGGCCGAACGACATCCGTTCGTATTTCCTATAGTTGTAGAAATCGTTTCGGCGCGGGTCGGATGCCTCTTTTGCCGTGCGGATCCGGTTCATGAACTCTACCGCCGGGTTATTGCGTTTGCTGTAGTGTTCCTTTGTGCGGCGCACCGTGATTTCCTGGAGTGTGACCCCGCGCAATGTGTCGGGGTCGGCCGATATGTGGGTCTGCGCATATATGCCGACCGGGGTGAGGAGGATTGCTGAGTACACGACGGCCAGGGTAATCAGGCGTATTTTGATATGTCGGAATATATGATATCGCATTTTTCTGTATAACTTTGCAAAGTTACGCAATGAACGCGACTTATCTAGGTTCTGTATTATGGCAAAAGAAATAGAACGCAAATTTTTAGTGGAAAATACCAATTTCAAGGTGTCGGCCACACATAGTTATGAAATAACACAGGGGTATCTGAGCCGCCGGATTGATTCGACGGTCAGGGTGCGTATAAAGGATGACAAGGCGTTCCTGACGGTTAAGGGGCGCAACAATGGAGCCGTGCGCGACGAATGGGAATATGAAATCCCTGTAGCCGATGCACGCGACATGCTGGAAAGGTGTGCCGACGGGGCTGTTATCACCAAAACCCGCTATATCGTACCCTTTGAGGGGTGGATATGGGAAGTCGATGAGTTCCACGGGCATAACGAGGGGCTTGTTGTCGCCGAAATCGAACTGCCTTCGGCTGATTCGCCTTTCCGGGTTCCGCTTTTTGTAGGGAAGGAGGTTACAGGTAATCCGGCATATTACAATTCCAATATGTAGATTTCACATCAGTCGCGTAGTTCGAGACGCACCACGTTTTCCACATGATGGGTGTGGGGGAACATGTCGACTGGTTGCACTGCCGTTACGCGGTATTTACCGTCAAGCATGGCGATGTCTCTGGCCTGTGTTGCCGGATTGCAGCTTACGTAGACTATGCGCGAGGGGGCGGCGTTGAGGATGACCTTGATTACATCGTCGTGCATTCCTGCGCGTGGAGGGTCGACAATCATCACATCCGGGCGGCCGTGGATGGCTATGAATTCGTCGGTGAGCACATCTTTCATGTCGCCGGCATAGAATTCGGTGTTGCTGATTCCGTTTACCTCTGAATTTATTTTCGCATCTTCGATGGCGTCGGCCACGTATTCGATGCCGATTACGTGGCGGGCATTCCGTGCCACGAAGTTGGCAATGGTGCCTGTGCCGGTGTAAAGGTCATATACTAGCTCCCCGCCGGTAAGGCCGGCCATTTCACGGGTAACCGAATACAGGCGGTAGGCTTGCCGGGAATTGGTCTGATAAAATGATTTGGGTCCGATTCGGAATTTCAATCCCTCCATATCCTCGATGATGTATTCACGGCCTGAATGCAGCATTACCGGGAGGTCGCCTATGGTGTCGTTTGCTTTTGTGTTCACAACATACATCAGCGATGTTATCTCTGGGAATGCTTCGCGCAGGTTGTCGAGGGTGGCTTGGATCTGGGCCTGGTTGTCTTCTCCGAAAGATATTACAACCATTATTTCACCGGTGGTAAGCACCCGTATCATAAGCGTGCGGAAGAAACCTTGTTGTGCGCGGAGGTCGTAGAATGGAATGCTGTTGGCAATCCCGTATGACTTGAGGTGAAGGCGTATGCGGTCGCCTATGGAATCCTGGAGGTGGCAACGGTTGATGTCAAGCACTTTGTCGAATGCCCCGGGAATATGGAATCCTGCACCTGAACGGTCGCCCACATCCTCGCCCGAACGCAATTGTTCCCATGTGATCCACCGCTTGTTGGAAAAGGTGTATTCCATCTTGTTGCGGTATTCGCGGATTGTCTCGGAGCCGAGAATCAGGGATATTTCCGGCAATTCCACTTTCGCTATTCGCTGCAAGGCATCGGTAACCTGCTGCTGCTTGTTTTGAAGCTGGTATTCGTAGGGGAGGTGTTGCCAGCGGCACCCGCCGCATGTGCCGAAATGTTCGCAAAACGGCTCGATGCGTATGTCGGACGGTTTTGTCAGGCGTTCGATATGCCCCTCGGCATAAGAGCGTTTTTTACGGTCGATTTTTATGTCGGCTATGTCGCCAGGCGCGCCATAAGGGATAAAAACCACCATGTCGTTGACGCGTGCTATGGCATTGCCTTCGGCTGCTACGCCTGTTATCTCGATATTCTCCAAAAGCGGGAGTTCCTTCTTCTTGCGTGACATATGTTGTTTCCTTGATTCTTGACGGGGATGGGGAGAGGCAGCAGGTTGCCGGGAGCCGGGAGTTTTTCCCACATTGCGATATCCGCGATTGAGGCTGTGACGGCACTGAAAATCCATGCGTTGGTGTAACCGCGTTATCACGAACCGGAATTACCTTCGGATGCCCCGTGAAGCTGTTGGTTTGATTTGGTGTAATCAGTCGCAAAGTTAGTTATTTAAAGGGGAAATATAACGCACTTTAACAAGAAATGAAAATTTTAATTGAAAAAACTGTTTTTTGCCTCGGTAATGAATGTTTTTTCGGCGCAAAATCGTATCTTTGCAGAATAGAAAACGGGGATTCGCGCCGTTGCAACGCATCGGGGCGGCTTCGAGATATGAAACAGCCATAAAAACACAGTGGTGTCTGACCAAGCGCCGCATAGACATTTGATAAAACAGGAAATATACAAATCATAACTTTAATCAAAACTTACAGACCCAAATGAAAAAAATCTTTACATTCGGCGACGGCAAGGCTGAAGGGGATGCTTCGATGCGTAACATCCTCGGCGGTAAAGGTGCCAACCTCGCTGAAATGAATAAGTTGGGCATGCCTGTGCCTCCCGGTTTCACTATCACTACCGATGTCTGCACAGAATATACCCAGTATGGCAAGGATGAAGTTGTCAAAGACATAAAGGCCGACGTTGAAAAGGCTATCGCCCATGTGGAAAGCCTTACAGGCACAAAATTCAACGACCCCCAGAACCCCCTTCTCGTTTCCGTTCGTTCAGGTGCCCGCGCTTCGATGCCCGGCATGATGGATACCGTGCTCAACCTCGGTATGAACGATGCCACTGTAAGCGCTTTGGCTGAAAAGAGCGGCAACCCCCGTTTCGCATGGGACAGCTACCGCCGTTTCGTGCAGATGTATGGCGACGTGGTGCTCGGCATGAAGCCCAAATCAAAAACCGAGACCGACCCCTTCGAAGCCATCATCGACCAGGTGAAGGAGGAAAAGGGTGTGAAATTCGATACCGATCTCGAAGTCGAAGATCTCAAGAACCTTGTAAGCCTCTTCAAAGCCGCCGTTAAGGAACACACCGGCAAGGACTTCCCCGAAAGCGCATGGGATCAGTTGTGGGGTGGTATCTGCGCCGTGTTCGACAGCTGGATGAACGAGCGTGCAATCCTCTACCGCCGCATGAACCAGATTCCCGAAGAATGGGGAACCGCTGTCAACGTGCAGGCTATGGTTTACGGTAACATGGGTAACAACTCCGCTACCGGCGTGGCGTTCTCGCGTGATGCCGCCACCGGTGAAAACATATTCAACGGCGAATACCTCATCAACGCCCAGGGCGAGGATGTGGTTGCCGGTATCCGTACACCCCAGCAGATTACCATCGAGGGTTCTCGCCGTTGGGCTGCCCTCCAGGGTATCTCGGAAGAGGATCGTGCTGCAAAATATCCCTCGCTTGAGGAAGCTATGCCCGTATGTGCCGCAGAGCTTATCAGCATCGCCCACAAGCTTGAGGACCACTACAAGGATATGCAGGACATGGAGTTTACCATCCAGGATGGCAAACTCTGGATGCTCCAGACCCGTAACGGCAAGCGTACAGGTGCCGCTATGGTGAAAATCGCCATGGATCTTCTCCGCGCAGGTGAAATCGACGAAAAGACCACCCTTCTGCGTATGGAGCCCCAGAAACTCGACGAGCTTCTCCACCCGGTGTTCGACAAGGCCGCCCTTAAGCGTGCGCTCGTAATGGCCAAGGGTCTTCCCGCATCGCCTGGCGCCGCTACCGGCCAGATCGTATTCTTTGCCGACGATGCGGAAGCATGGGCAGAGAAGAAAAAGAAAGTCGTTCTCGTGCGTATCGAGACCTCTCCCGAAGACCTTCGCGGTATGGCCGTTGCACAGGGCATCCTTACCATGCGTGGCGGTATGACAAGCCATGCGGCAGTAGTTGCCCGTGGTATGGGTAAATGCTGCGTTTCAGGTGCAGGCGAAATTAAGGTCGATTACGAAAAACGCACCGTTGAAATGGGTGGCAAAACCTATAACGAAGGTGATTGGATTTCGCTAAACGGCTCGACCGGTGACGTTTACGACGGCCAGGTTCCCACCGTCCAGCCGGAACTCGACGGCGACTTCGGTGCTATCATGAACCTCGCTGCCAAATATACACATACACTCGTGCGTACCAATGCCGACACCCCCCGCGACGCCCGTCAGGCACGCGCTTTCGGTGCGCAGGGTATCGGTCTTTGCCGCACAGAACACATGTTCTTCGAAGGCGACCGCATCAAGGCCGTTCGCGAAATGATTCTTGCCTCCGACCTTGAAGGCCGCAAGGCCGCGCTTGCCAAACTGCTTCCCATGCAGCGTGGCGACTTCGAAGGTATCTTCGAGGCAATGGACGGCTACGGAGTGACCATCCGTCTGCTCGATCCCCCGTTGCACGAATTTGTGCCTCATCAGACTGCTACACAGAAGGAACTTGCTGATGAGATGGGAATCACCCTTGCAGAAGTGAAAGCTAAGGTCGACGCCCTTGAGGAATTCAACCCCATGCTCGGTCACCGTGGCTGCCGTCTCGGCATCACATATCCCGAAATAACCGAGATGCAGACTCGTGCAATCATCGAGGCTGCCCTCGCAGTGAAAGCCCGCGGTATCGACGTTCACCCCGAAATCATGATACCCCTTGTCGGTTCGTTGAAGGAAATCCAGAACCAGGCAGATGTAATCAATATCACCGCAGCCAAGGTGTTCGAAGAACAAGGCCGTTCGGTTCCCTACCTCGTAGGTACGATGATCGAGGTGCCTCGTGCAGCCCTCACCGCTGACCAGATTGCCACTGTTGCCGATTTCTTCTCGTTCGGTACCAATGACCTTACTCAGATGACCTTCGGTTTCTCGCGCGACGATGCCCCCAAATTCCTCAAATTCTACAAGGAACATGGCGTTATCAAGACAGACCCGTTCGAAGTGCTCGACCAGGAAGGCGTAGGTCAGCTCGTGGAAATGGGCGTGCGCAAAGGCCGTGGCACCAAGCCCGAACTCAAAGTGGGTATCTGCGGCGAACATGGCGGCGAACCCTCTTCGGTTAAGTTCTGCGCCAAACTCGGCATGAACTACGTAAGCTGCTCCCCCTTCCGTGTGCCCATCGCCCGCGTAGCTGCGGCCCAGGCCGCAATAGAGGACTAATCGCTACTTAGCGGCAGTTCCGCAAACATAACCTATTTAGGCTGTAACCCACTGGTAAAACAGAGGTTACGGCCTAAATTGTTCTTAGGGGGGTTCGTACATTTGGAGTCGCTTCAAAAGCCAAATAAACGGCCTACACATACAAATAGCATACAAGAATTTACACCCTCGCATACAAGCCGCATACATGGACGCATACAACTCTAAAACGTAACGTAAATGGCAACCCTTAAAGCAGTTGTAAGGAACTTAAAGGCTGATGGTTTTTATCAAGTGTACATCCGCATCGTACATCGTAGCAAGATGGGCTACATCAAGACGAACAAGTTCATCCATCACAAGCAGGTCTCAGCCAATGGTGAGCTGAAGGACCCGGTGGTGAATGAGTATTGCGCTCGCGCCATACTCAAATATAATGACCTACTCAACCGAAAGGATATAACTGCCCTTTCGGTTGCAGAGGTCATTGCGTATCTAACCGAGGATGATAGTCTTGAAAATTTCAGCGAATATGCCAAGATACATATATCTCGCATGATTCAACGAGGCCAGGAACGCAACGCTAAGAACTATAAGTTGGCGGTCGCACACCTTGAACGCTACCTTGGAACAAATCAGGTCTCCTTTGCACAGTTGTCCTCCACCGTACTGAAAAAGTGGATACAGAGCCTCGAACAGACCAACCGCGCAAAGGAAATGTATCCCGTATGCGTCCGGCAGATATTCAAGGCGGCGCTGGTCGAGCTGAACGATGAGGAGCGTGGCCTTATTCGTATAAAGTTTAACCCTTGGCTTAAAGTGCAAATACCCAAAGCCGACAAAGCAGAGCAACGTGCCATCAGTGCGGAGGCGTGCCGTGAGTTCTTCAATCGTCCTCTGCCCCAAACAAAGATGCTGTCCTCACTGCCGGAACTTGGCCGCGATGTGGCTATGTTGGTGTTATGCCTCGGTGGCATCAACACCGTTGACCTTTTCTGTCTAAAGAAAAAAGATTACCACAACGGGGTAATCGGCTACAAGCGAGCCAAGACACGCCACAGCCGCGCAGATGAGGCGTATATAGAAATGCGGATTGAGCCGTTCATCAAGCCCATCTTCGAGAAGTACCTCGCATCAGAAGATGATGAGTACCTGTTCAATTTCCATATTCGTTACTGCGACTCCGACTCTTTCTCAGCCAACGTCAACAACGGCATAAAGAAGATATGCAAGGACATGGGGATGAAAAAAGAGGATTACTACTGTGTTTATACGTTCCGCCACACTTGGGGAACGATAGCGCAGAACGATTGCGACGCGAACCTTTACGAAGTGGCCTTTGGTATGAACCACAGCCACGGCCTCAAAGTGACACGCGGCTATGTGAAGCTCGACTTTACCCCTGCTTGGGAGTTGAACGCAAAAGTCATCGACTTTGTGTTTTTCAGTGATGCTCCGAGCAAGCAGGGAAAAGCGAGAGACATAGACGAGCCGGAAGAGAAGCTCTTCCGACTCTCCAAGAAGATGATGGTGTATGGCCGTGCCTACTTCAAGGGAAAGGTCATAGCTGAACTTACCGATATAGGCTTCAACACCGTTGAAGAAGTTATCAAAGCTCTGGTCGCGAAGATGAGAACTGACATACCCAAGGGATGTGCGGTACAGTTCCGCATCACCAACTGCGACAGTCAAAAAGAGGTGGTCTATGAGCGCACCAAAGGGAAAGGGTTTTAATCCTTGACGGGGTAAAAGATGCCTTTGAGTAACTGCGACATTCCGTTTTCGGTGAACGTCGCAGTTATTTTTTCGCAGATGTAGCGTTTGCCCCGGATAAGGAAAAGGGAGCGCACATCGGGGATTGTGTCTGCGAGGAACTTAAAGGTAGTCTTCAACTTCGGCTCGATGGAGTACCTTATCTGACTGCGGCGTGTCAAGCGGTTGTTAATTCGTAGGGAGAAGTGGACGTATGCAAAGTTGCTCCAATCATCGGCAATGGCTATGTCCTCCACATTGGGATATGGCAGATGATTTCCGACAAAATGATTCGCTCCATCATACCAGCCCACATATATCCGGTCGTAGTATTCAGCCTTTTTGTCACGTTCTCCGGCGGCGAGTGTCGAGTCGGAGATTGTTTTGAGAAAGGGGTGGTCGCTGTCGTCCTCGCTCGTTGTGTCGGTGTCCTCGTCGTAGCCGGAGAAAGAGAGGAACAGCACACGTCCATACTTTTCCTCGGTATCATCGACCCACGCCGGAACAAACTCTATTTCCTCGCTGTCGGCATCTTCATCGTCATTGACAATACGCCCTCCAAACAGATTTACAGGTTGCAGACGGCAGGTATAGAGATAGTAGATGTATATGTGCCCCGCCCGTATTTCAACGGTCTGCTTACGGCTAATGGTGCGTATCAGGAAGTAAGCGTCGCAGTCCTCGGCATAGAGCAGCTTGTCGATTTGGGCGTTGCGGCCTCGCTGCCCTTTCCAAGTGCGATAACCGCGATTGGCGGCAAGCAGCTCCGACATCGTCTTGTAGCGCACCACACGGTTCTGCCATCCCTTTATAAACCAGTCGCAAGAGTAATACTTCCACATTTCATGGTCGCAGTCTTTATAGACAAGGTTCTTCGCCTCGGAGTAGTCGCAGTTTTCCTCCTCGACCTTTACCTCGGTGGAGTGTTCCTCCACCACATCTTCAAGGGCGACTGGCCGCTTGTCGGCAAGCACGGCATTTGTAAAGGCGAAGGAGATACGCTTGCCCCGGTGGTCGAAGTCGAACTCACCCCCTAAAAACAGCTCCAACTTCTCGAAGTATTCCTCGACCGTCCAGTGCGGCAGGGCGTTTGCGAAGCCCGGCATATACCACGCATGAGGGAGAGCGTTGCAGATAAGCAGGTACTTGTATTCCTCCTGTTCCTCCCACTTCGAGAAGTCGGGCGTGTAGCCCACAGCCTCGCAGATTTTTCGCGTGATGTGCAGCAGATACGGTTGCCATGACAGCCCCGTGGTCTTCTCGCTTTTCCACTGAAAATGCCCTCGCCCTTGCGCGGCATCATCTACGATATATTCGGCGAGATTTTGGATATTGCCGGAATAGTCGTTGACCCACGGCAGGGCCACGCATCGGTCAGAGTTGGAGGCCGGGTGCCAGGCGTTGGAGGGCGTTATCTGCGAGGTCGAGGTTGTCGGGGGTGCGCCGAGGTCGAGTTCATTGATATACACCTTGTCGAAAGTCTTGTCGAAGTTCTGCTCGGAGCGCCCCTCCAAGAATTGCGTCTTGACCTCGGCCTCGGATATTTCTGTAATGGTGATAGAGCCAAACTTGTAGAAGCCTCTATCTCTAATTTTACAGTCGAAAATCACCTTTTGCGCCACAACATCGGCACGGTTGATGTGTCCGAAGATAGCAAGGTTCTCCGGGCAATCTTTGAGCGGAAAGGTTATCGTAAGAGTGTAGCCGTCGGAACCGGAGAACATTCTGTTTTCGCTGACGTACTCGAAGCTCGTACCCTTTTTGAGAGCGGCACGTTGATTATTGACATAAATCTGCATAGCTGATTATCGTTTTGATTTGGGCGATTTATTTCTCATAAGCTGTTCATACTCCCCCTTTGCACGTTCAATGCCGTAGTCACCTGCTACAGTGACGATAGCCCCCAAGGGTTCATCGAGCTTGTCATTCAGCCGGGCAATGGATTGCTCCAAGGCTGAATTGTCAGTAGCCGGAGCAGTGTTATAGGTGTTGTTCACTATGGTTGGAGCGGAGTGCTGCGCCGCGATAACCGCCGGTGCGGTTATTGTCCTCGACACATCGGCTGCTGTGATAGAGCCGATGGTGTTGGTGCGCTGCGCATAGTCCAGAGCCTCCAACAACGGGCGGGTCCGGGGATTATTGACAAGTCGCTGCGAAGCGACCCATTCCCCTTTGTGAACGACACCGGCTTCCTCATACTTGCCGCCGGGAGGTGTAAAACCGCCCTCGGCATAGCCCTGCGCCTCCGAAGCCTGTTGCTGTTTCTTTATGGCGGCAATTTGGATAGCTCCCGCGGCCACGGCCATTGCCGCCGCAATCGGTGCGAGGATATAACCGACAACGGGTACTGCGGCAGCAGATCCGTAGGCGTTCAAGGCGTTGGTGGCAGTCTGCGCCACGGCTTGAATGACCTGCATTGCGAACATCTTGCGGTTCGCCTCCTGTTTCGCCTTGGCAATCTCTTTCTCCTTATCCTTTTCAAGTTTCTTCACCTTGTAGGAGTTCCCCTCGGCACGGCTGATTTCGGCATCATACCGTTTGTTGATGGCGGCAGTCTGTATCTCTAACTCAGCTTGCATAAGTGATGAGAGTTGCGAGAATACAGCCGACATACCCGACCCAAGAGTATCGAGCGAGCCGGTAATGGCCTTACCGCCGTCAGAGTTGAGCCATTCGACTGAGTCGGCGATACCGCGCTCCATAGCGCTGCGAGTATCTTCTTCCGCCAAAAGTCCGTATTTCTTTTTGAGAGCGAGTTTGGCTTTCTCGAAAGCCTCCTCGATACGGAGTTTTTCTGCGGCATTGTCACCTGCGGCGGCAATCTCGCGGTCGTAAACGATTTTGAGCATAGCGACATCATCGTCATACTTCTTCTGCGCCTCCTTTGGATTGTCGCCGAAGTATTCCTTTTTCATGGTGGCATACTTCGCCTCAAGGGCCTCAAGCTCCTGTTGGTTCTTCTCGCGTTGGGCGATAAGAGCGTTTTGCAGATCCGTCTCGGCTTGCAGACGCTCCTTTGTGCCCTCGTCATAGAACGCGGCCATTGTTGCGAGATGGGTAAGTTCAAGACGCTGCAAGACTTCATTGTAAGTCGACTGTGAGTATTCACCGTCTATATAATGTTGCTTGGCATTCGCTACTTCGGCATTATAGGCGGCTTCCATCTCATCGGCGGTGAACTTGGAGAGGTCTTGCTTACCTTTGCGGACAGCCTCGTGATATTGTGCCTCGATAGAGAGTTGTTCCGTGGTTGTAAGGTCTGTATGGGCGAGTTGCTTCTTATAGAAGTCAACCGCTATCTCATCCATCTTCTTCGTATAGGCAATGAAATCAGTCTTGCCGGTGGCATAGGAGATACGGGAAAGAGCCTCCTGTTGCTCGCGCCAGTCTTTTTCAGCGGCGAACTTGTCAGTGGCTGATGTGGTTGTTGGCGTGGTTGTAGTGGTATCTCCTCCGCCACCACCTCCTCCGCCGGGCCACTGCGGTTCATCGGGGACGGTGAACGATTGAGCCGAGATTTGGTATTTTTCTGCTAACTGCTGATTGGCGGCATTGAGGGAGTTGAGCTGCGTGTTGACAGTGTTTAGTTCGGAAGTCGTACCGGCGAGCGCATCCTTTGCGGTGCGCAGACGGTCCTGTGCGGAATAAATCTCTTGGATTTTGGCTTGCACATTGCTTGACTTCATCTCGCGAGAGTCGCCGAGGGCGGCACTCTGAATATCCTTGTCATTCTTGGCGTGGGCGGCATCAAGTTCGCGCTGACGCTGATTGACCGTGCCCTGCTGCTGTTGCTGTCGTCCTTGGAGGGTTGTCTGTTTACCCTCCAGTTCGAGGATAAGTTTCTCGTTCTCCTCGATTTTGGCCGCAGCGGCACGGGCACGGGCGGCATTGATGATGGCCGTGGTAAGATTGTCATACTGCTTTTTGGCCTGTCCGACCATAATCTGCTCGATGGAGAGATTCTTGAAGTAATCGGGATAAAGGGCTTGCAGTTTCTCGGCAGCGGCTCTGCGCTTGTCCTTTGCGACAGACTCGTTGGTAGCCTCGTTGTAGAGAGCTTTGAGTCGGGTTATCTCCTTGGAGGAATAGTCGGCAGAGGCCGCGTCAAGGTCAGTCAGCGACTCTTTCCATTCCTCCAGCTCCTTACGCGCCCGCTCCGCTTCCTCACGCGCATCTTTTGTGCGCTGATAAAATGAATAGACAGCTCCGGCAGCGGCAGCAACCAGAGAGATGATTATGCCCCACGGGGATGCCTTGGTGGTTTTGTTGAGAAGCCGGGTGGCGGCTTCGGCCTTAGTCACAGCCCCCGTCAACTGAGCATAACCTATGCGAACAGACAAAATTACAATTTTGGCAGTGCGCATAATGGCGTTGGTCGCGGCACAAACCAAATTCCACGCCTTTGTCGCTACCATAGAGCCTTTTGCCACTACTGTGTAGGCGGCAATCGAGATACAGAGCATCGCGATTTCGCGCTTGTATTCGATGAAGAAGTCTACAAGCTGATTGAGGACGCGGAGAAAAATTCCCGATGAAGTATAGATATGCTTCATTATGGGATAGAGTTTTTCTCCGAGTTCGATGGCAAGCTCGCCGACACGCTTACGCGCTTTGTCAATGGCTGCTTGCGCGGTGTTATTGAATATCTCGTATTCGTGAGTGGCTGATGAAGCCTCGTTGAAGGCTTTGTCAGCCTCTCCCATCTGCCACTTGACTTCGTCAAGGTGCATGGCAAGTGTTGACAGCACCTGCGAGACACGCGCCGCATCAAGCCCCATCTCCTTGAAAGCCGGGGCGAGGGTCATAGTGGCATTTTCAAAACCCACATCCTGCCCCATCTTTTGCAGGGCTTCGAGGAACATCAGAAGTCCGTCTTTGGCAGAATGTTTGAGCGTTTCATTCAGCTTGGCGGCATCCAGTCCGAGAGTGGCTGCAAACTCATGGTTCTTGTTGGCGAGGTTCATTATGACCTTTTGGATAGCCGTTGCCGACATCTCGACCTTTTGGCCGTTGGCATCGAGGACGGCTCCGAAAGCGAGGATTTGCGGAATGGTGAGTCCGGCCTGAGAGCCGATACCCGCCATACGTTGCGCAAATTCTACGAGGTATGGCTTCGATGCGGTACAGTTCTGCGAGAGGACGTTGACAGTCGAGCCGACGGCCAACATCGCATCTTTGGTGCCGAGCATTTCCTCGACCCCGAAGATGTTTGTGAGCTTGGCGATGGTTTGGGTAGCACCCGATCCGAGGTCGACAAGCGCGACATTGATGATGTCGGCAGCTTCGACATAACCCTGCACCGACTCCAATGTGTTCTTACCCAAACGGCCCGCCTCCTGAGCGAGTTCGTTAAGTTTCTCACGGGGAGTTCGGGTATCCATCCGCTTGAAGGCTTCGTTAAGCTGATTGACGTTCTCGGCAGACATCCCCGTGTATTTGATGGTGTTGGCGAGTTGCTCATCCATTTCGGCATAGGCATTGACAGCCTTACGTCCGGCCATTATTAACCCGGTCAATGCAGCGGCTGCACCCATTATGGCTACCTGCCATTTGTTGAACCAATCCATAATCGTCTGAGACATTGACTTTGTGGTAGCCATAGTGGCATTGACCCTCTGTATCTCGGCACGGACGGCACGTATCTTGGCTGTGTGTGCATCCCAAGCGGCTGAGCCTCGCTGTATGCCGTTGAGCTGCTGTTGAAGGGTTTTCAAAGTACGGTTAAGCTCCTTTGGCGTGGCTTTGTCGAGCCTACGGAGGACATTGTCAACATTGAAGGCTGTGCCTTTAAGTTGCTCCATAGTCTTGCGGGTGGAGTTGAGCTCACGTTGAAGCTTCTTCATCGTGGCCTTGTCACCGGCAACGGCGGCTTTGGCGATGCCCTGCTCCAGACGCTTCGCGTCCTTTTCGAGCTGCGATAGCATCTTCTGAGCCTGCCGACCATTGACGGTGAGTATTACGTTGGCGGAGGTATTGTAATTTGCCATAATAGCGATATTTACAGGTGTTCCCTGCAAATGTCGCCCGTCTGTTTCGTAGGCGAAAAGACGTTAAGAGCGGTAAAAAATACGCTTTCAGGGAGGTGTCGGTAGGAACGAACCGACGGGTGTATGCCGTAGTAGGAACAGACTCGGCGGAAGGGTGCCGGGAGGGAAAATCCCGGCTGGGACTGGTACTCCGTGCCTTGTTGGGGCAGAACATGAATACCGGCAGCATC
>OFGX01000525.1_pt1 | contig 28836 bp, 31 predicted proteins | sample 1521831 | NCBI WGS metagenome assembly OFGX01 (sample SAMEA3504080, study PRJEB24116) | mouse gut metagenome | biome: mouse gut; feature: mouse-associated habitat; material: faeces | place: Denmark | collected 2011 | reverse complement strand
ACCCCCAGCGAATTTCGCCGGCAAACATAAACAGCCGGAAATTATCCCTGATAGAAGTCGCACCCGCACCTCCCATTCTCCTTTACCTGATAAAGAGCCATATCCGCATTCTGATACAAAGTACTTGTATATCCATTCTGGGAAAATGCCACTCCCACACTTAAAGAAACCTCCGGCAGACCATCCTCTGGATTTCTCAGCACCTGGTTAATAGATTCAATCTTTTTCTCAATCAGCTCACTCATATCCGGACCCACATCCATCATAATAATGGAAAACTCGTCCCCTCCTACTCGTGCCACATAATCCTTGGAACGGAATCTATTCTTCAAAAGTTCGGCCACCTTCTTTAAGATTCTATCGCCTGTCCGATGTCCGTTTCCGTCATTTACCTGTTTAAATCGATCCACATCGATTAAAAGCAGGGCAATCCTTTTACTCTGCATCTGCAGAGACTTACAAATTTGATCAAAGCCGCCCCGGTTAATCAAATCGGTAAGAAAATCATGGTCTGCCTTGTAACGCAGCGCCGCCTTATTTTCCGCATTGGCATTATACATATGATTATAAGTCAATGCCAAATACTGAAATTCATAGGCTCCTTCCATGGGCAGCTTTTTCTCATCCTTAATACATCGAATATAAACCCGCAGCGGCCTTGCAACCAGAGAAACAATCAATCCTAAATTAATAACACTCATTACAAACAAAAGACCAATATACACCCTCTGTGTATTCATAATCTTCTGCATCATGGAAGCATTATTCATTCTCTGCTGCCTTGTAGCCTCTACCACATTATTTAAAAAATAAGAGATATTACTGGTAATCAGCGCCTTGGCATCCTGGTAGTCTGCATTAAATACCATATCCTCTGCTTTCTTCAGCATAGCCTCTGAATCCAGCCTCTGGTCCTCACTCGTAAGCCGTATATCTGCCAGTTCCCCGGCAATCTCATGGACATCATGCCCCATTGCCGCAGCCACCAGCTTCATGGAGTACATTTCCTTCTTCATCAGCGCATTTGAATTTTCCAGGGCTGTTTTCAGAAAATCATATGCCTCCTGGCTTCCGTTGTATTTTTCCAGTTCCTCCAATGCTGCCTCGCGCCGCTTCGTAACATTGATTTCCGTAAAGTAATCCTGTGCATGTTCTATTTTTCTGTCAACGGCATACATCCTGGCCTTCATGGTAAGATACTCGGAAGCCTCTGTCACCATCCCGGCCTGCCGCACACAAGCCACATAGTTCTCAGTGGCAATGTTCAGTTCTTCATATTTCAGAGATAAATGAATCGTTGCATAAAGAATTAGAATATAAATAATGCTCGCTGTCAGAAGCATCCCCAAATTAATCGTGCGGATCCTGACGCCTTTTACACTGGTTTTTCTATTTTGCTCTGTCTCATTTCTTTTTTTCTCCATAACTGACCGTGTTCTCTATTGCCTGCCCTTATGGCCCGGCAAATCTCCTTTCGTCCATTTCCAGTCATGCAGATCCTGTTTTACATCTTCAATCATCTGGCTCATATTCTTTACATACCGATTATCAGGAGCAAGCCGCTCCCAAAGGCGGTATGCTTTGGTGGTACGCACGTGATCCCAATTCATCCTGTTGCCTGCACAATAGTCAAAATACAGCTCACTGTACAAAGCTGCCATGTCATCCTTTAAGTTTTCCGGAATCGTGCCAAAAGTCTTTTTTACCTGCTCCTCTATTACACCTTTCATAAACTCCGCCCCATATTTGTCAAACTGAAGCAGATTTATATCCTCACATCCCTGTCCTCTGGCCCATGCCTCCACATCCGCCTTCCTGGTGTCAAAAACCATGCTTCCATCCTCCCCCCACTTTACCTGCCCATACTGGCAGGGAGGAATGCTATAGGGAGGCAGCACAATCTCACTGACGCCATACGCATCATCATCCACTCCGGGCTCTGCCTTATGTTTCTTAATCCTCTGTGCATGAAGATGGCCACTGATGTACAAAGGCAGTTCATACTTTTCAAAAACCTGGATAATCTCCTGATGGTTTTTCATGGTACATTCTATTATATAAAGCCGGCTCTCTGAAAGAAGATTGTGATGCCCCACCGGCAAAACCTGGACCCCCTGTTCTTTTGCCTGGGCAAGAACGTCTTCCATCCATATTAATGTTTCATCCTTCAGGCGCCCATCCACATGGTTTCGATCCTCATACTGGCAGGTATCCAGCATCATCATCCAATGAAAGTCATCCAAGGCAACTACATAACTCAGAGAATGAACATCCCGGCTAAAAGCCTGATCATAGCCAAACTCATGATAAATCTCCTCAAAATCCTGTGCTGTCTCCAGATATTCTGTCTCTGTCCTCTGATCTCCAAAATACTCCGCAGCATTTTTATTCTTAATATCATGATTTCCGGGAATGACCAATACTAAAATCCCCTCTCCTGTCACCCTGCGCAGTCCTTCTGCCAGCTCCAGGTGATTCTTCTTTTCTCCATTTAACGTAATATCCCCTGTCAGCACCAATGCAGACGGCCTGTTCTTAATCGCCTCCTCTGTCAATGTATCGATTAAAGACTGACTGTATTGGCTTATCTTCCCGTCATCCTCTGACACCATCTTCCAGAAGGCTGCCCCATCATCATGGGTATTCGGGCTGATATAGTGAAGATCTGATACCAGCATCACCGCAGGAGGCACATAAGGTTCCTCCTCTGTCCCATCTTCTGGCAGCGCCTCCAAATCCATATCCCTGCCGCCGGACCAGGCATCCTTGCCCTGATCCAAAGAACTATCTTCCTCCGAAGACACTTCTTCCCTGTCCCATTCTGTCTCTGTCTGTTCCTCCGACGATTCTTCCTCCTGCTCCAAAGCCTTGGATGATGTTTCCTCCCTAAAAGCAGAAGTCTCCTCCTCCCCCTTGTGTCCTGCAAATTTTCCAACCAAAACCACAACAATCAGGCACCCAAACAAAAGCAGCACATATAGCAAGGCAGGTATGTATTTTCTCCAGCTCATATTTTCTTTCATTCCGTCCACACTCTGCAGTATGCCTCTGCCTCTTAAACATCCTTCTTTTCCGCTCCCCGCTCCCCTTTGCTTTCAAAACCAGGATCCTATCTCCCACACAACACATCGCCATATGCCTGCAAAATTCTCAGGCATATGGCGCTCTGACTTACCCCTCCATCACTTCATTAACACAAATAGCCCCATAAGGACGAATACTCATTCGATAAGCGCTGCCCTCCCCTAAAGCAGCCTCAATATACTCCACATACTCCTCTACAATATCATCTGGCAGCATTGCCATAATCACTCCGGCAAACCCGCCTCCGTGAATCCTGCATGCTCCCTTTTTCTTATCTTTAATAAACAGCTCTGTCAAGGCCAGAGCCACTGTAATCCCCTGCTCCTGATACGCTGCATTGGTATAGCAGTTCTGCAGCCACTTCCAGGAAGAATTTCCAGATGCTGTGATTCCCTCCAGAAAATCCTGGAATCTGCCTTCCTTCAAAGCAGCCACCTCTGCCTCTACCCGCTTATTCTCCTCAAAGAAATGAAGGGCCCGCATGACCGAGCGATCCCCGGCAAACTCCCGGACGCCCTTTAAGTTCCCAATCACCTGCTCCTCTGTGATCTCTGCACAGACCTCCTTGCCAAAATACTCTGCCACCTTTTTCATCTCTGCCATACAAAGGCATTCCTGATTGGTTTCCTTTCAAGCCCCATCACCCCCATCACTTATAATAGACCTCCGATTTACCGGATGCCCTTGCCCGTATCTGAATAGGAAAAGAACCGAAGAAAAAGAACCCGATGTCCACGGTGTCCGTCAATGTCACGGAAATATCGCCGTTCAGCTGCACCCGGCTCCCGCTGAAATAGTCACAGTCCCATTCTATCTGTGGATTCAGGCCGGTCTGTCGGCGCATGGTGTCGATACGGGCGGACACATTTGTCCCCCCTGCGATTTCCGCCTCCCGGACAATCTCCGCCGCAAAGAGGTCGAGCTGCTGTTTGGCCGTAAAGACAGGGAAAAAGCTGACGGCCAACGCTACTACCAGCATCAGGCACAGGATGCCGATGGCAACATCGATATAGCCCTCGCCCCGTTTTGATTTCAGAATCCGTTTAAGCACAGTCCCACCTCCTGTTCCCTGTCCGACCCTCCCGACCAGCGATAAGGATTCTGTTTTAAAAATGTTTTCAACATGTTACACTCCTTTAAAAAATCCCCGACATGGTGCCAAGAATCTGATACCCCATCACTCCCATGTACAGCAGGAGCATACAGCCCAACAGCAGAAAAGAGTACCTCCGTATCTTCGGCGGCCGCTCCATTGCCAGTTTCTTCAGCCGCTGCAGCTCCAGCTGCTTCATATCATGGCTGAGCATCCGGAAAAATGCCACACCGTCATCGCCTCGCAAAACACCAATCAGTCCCCTTACCACATCAGAAAGCATAGCGCTGGAAACTCTTGCCTCAAACCTGGTCAACGCTCCTTCAAAGTTTCCAGTCCGCATGTCCGCCACCGTGATGGCAAGTTCGTTTTTCAAAGCTGCCCCTGCATTCTTCTGATAGGTCTCCAGCATGGATAGCACATCCCGGCTGGCCTGCAGTTCCTGAGTCAGTGTCGCCACAAATCTGGGCAGCTCGTACTCAATCTCCTCCCTCCTGGCCGTAATCTTCTTTTCCGCTTTACTGCTCTCGGAAAAGTATATCCCGATACCAGCGATTACGAAAGCAGGAGAAATAACTGGGGCGATAAGCAGGCAGGGGATGGCACACAGAAGCACCAGCCCAGCCTTCACCATGGCAAGGGAAACATACTGCTCCGCAGTTAAGGGAATTTCTGCCGACTTCAGTGTGGCGGTCAGCTTCCTCCGTTTGTGATCATCCATGGGCAGCACCTTTGCCAGCTTGGATGCCAGTTCCATCAACACGGCATCAGAATTTTTCGCCCGTTTTTTGTTCTTCTTTATGCTATTCAATACCGCCTTTGTCGCCCGGTAGGTGGGCACATGAAATACTGCCGCCAGAACCAGGTACAGCCCCATGGCAAAAAACAGGGCAAAGAAAAGTAAGATCAGATTGTGCATATTCTCCTCCCAGGTGAAACACTTTTCATCTTGCTACCGTTTGTACTCAATAGGCCGTGTATGCCTTGCCACCGCCGCCACAGAGACAAATATCACCCCGCCGCAGACTGCCAGCAGAATCTTCCCAAACTCCGTAAACATCAGTGTATGATACCACTCCTTGTTGAGGAAATACATCAGCGGGATGCTGCCCAGAAGCAGAACGACCATGGTGACGTACTCCTTTACCGGCTCCATCAGCAGCAGATCCAGCTCCGCAGAAACCACACGCATGTCGGACAGCTTCGCCACGATGGGCGGCAGGGTGGATTTTAAGTTGTAATCGTCCTGGCAGGCAATCACAGCATCCACCCATTCATGGAACACCTCGTTGTCAATCCCCGGCTTCATCTGTTCCAGCGCTTCCTTCAAGTTGGAATTGATGAGCTTGGCCTGAAGAAGAAAGCTACGGAACACCTCCGCCACCGGTGGGTTCAAGTAGGGCTGGTTCTCCTCTATGGCACGGATAATGGTATTCTTTCCCCGCAGATAGCTGGTGGTGATGATGGAAAGGGCTGTTTCCAGTTCCATGCCCACCTGCTTCTTATGCCTCCCCGCTGTAAGCTTCACATAGTAAAAGGGGAGCAGGGCAAGCCCGACCGCCAGCACCGGGACCATGTAAGTATTCTTCATGGTGAACGCTATGAAGACACCCACCACAAACAGAAACATGGACAGGACGCAGAGCATAGAGAACAGGCCGCTTTTGCCTGTCACCCGCAGGACTTCCTTTGTCTCCAGGAACAGGAGCTTCAGCCCCCTGGGCTGCCTGCTCTTCCGGCTCTGTTCAATCCGGCTTTTCATGGACTGCTTTTTCGGCTTTAGGGATGATGCCAGCCCCTCCAGAAAAGAAAAGGGCGATAACCGGAGCATGAGAAAGCACCCCGTCACCGCCAGTAAGAACGCCATCGTTATCAGTGTCGTCAATCGTTGATTCCCTCCTTTTTTGCTGTCATATTTTTTGTTTGATGTTTCTTTCATCATCATGTCCGCACAGAGGTCAGGGCAACAAGGCTCAATCCCATCACCTCCTGTCTTCTAAATGCCGAAGAGCTGCTGCTGTGTCTTAAAGGGCATGCCGTTTTCCCGCAGCCGTTTCAAAAGCCCCTCGGAAGGCGGCTCCACCTTTTCATAGTGGCCGATGATCTTTGCCTTTCCCTCCACGATTCGATTGTCCGTGATATTGAACCGGTACAGGGTACGCATCCGCTGCCTGCTCTCTCCGGGGCGAGTGCTGTCCGGCAGGTACTCGCACTCGGAGATCTCCATGAGCCTGCGGCTGTTGTCCTCCAGCTTCTTTGCAAAGGCCACAATGGGGAAAGCTTTGGTGGCAAGCCCCATAAGGGTGGAATCATCCATGTCATAGGACTGCTTGCACAGCGTCACCATCCGGTAGTAAGTATCCGCACAGGAATTGGCATGGATAGTAGTGATGACGGAATGGCCGGTATTGGCCGCATTGATGGCCTGCATGCTCTCGGCGCCTTTCATCTCCGCCACCGCCACACAATCCGGATTGATGGTCAGGGTAGTCTCCAAAAGCTTCACCAAAGTGATGTTCTGCTTGGGGTCGTCAGAGAACCGTGTCACAAGGTGAACCACGTTGTTCAGCACGTTCCCTGCTTCATCCTCTGCGGTCAGGTCAAACTCCCGGCACCCCTGCTCCAGCGTGACGATCCGTTTATTGTAGGGCACCTGCCCCAGAATCCAGCTCATGAGGGTGGTCTTTCCGCTGGAAGTGGCGCCGGTGATGCACATGGATACCCCATGGCAGTAGCAGGCTGCCAGCAGGTCAAGCATCTCCGCCGTTGCCGTCCCGTAGTCCACAAACTGCTGTTTCGTCAGCTTCCGGGGATTGACGATACGGATGGACGCAGACAGCCCCTTGTCCCGGTCGATTACCCCGTCCCCCATGACCGTGATGCGGATTTTGTTGGAGAGATGCCCCACCACGATGGTCTGGGCGCTGTCGAAGATCATGCCGGACTTGTGGAGCATCCGCCTTATCACGTCAATGGCGTGCTGGTGGGAATTGAAATGCTCCTTACAGGGCAGAATCTCTCCAGTGGAATAAGTCACTTTTACATCTTTCCACTGGTTGATGTTGATTTCTTCCACGTCGTCTCGATAGAGGTATTTGGTCAGGAAAGAAAAGCCAGTCATCTCACCATAAATCAGATTGCATAATTCTTCCTGCCCCGTGCCCTCCACTCCCAGATGGTTGTCTTCCAGATACTTCTGGATGTATGACTTTATAAGCAATGCACTTCTATCGCTTTGGCCCTGGCTATCGTCCGAGCCATCTTTCAGGGTGGACGCATAATTCTTTGTGATATGCTCCTGCACTTCCTTTAAGACTTCCGGAAACGGGCGCAAGCGGACTTCCCCGCCGAACATTCCTACGTGGCCGTGAATGTCAAATGTCTCCTGCAATCAGGTTCCCCCCTTTCATATAAAATGGTCTTCTGACATCAGAACTCGCCCCGGTTCCTTGCAAACGGTGCCCGGAAACCGGCCTTCCCTCTTTTTCCCCTGCGCCTCCTTGTGGGCATGGGAGCCGTCTCCTGCCTGTCCGGTACGGCCCTCTTCACATCCGACATTACCTTCCTTGTCTGGCGTGCCGATGCCACCTGAAAATCGAACACATCCAGCAGAATCCGGTTGATCTCCGCCTGATACACGCTGCCCTCCTGGGAGAACATCGGCTCAAACAGCGCCATCTCATTGTCCTGCTGCTCCAGCTCTGCCGTGTAGGGCAGCATAAAGTCCACTCCCCCATACTGGCCGGAGACAGATTCCCAGTCCTGCCCCACTTTCAGGTTCCCGATTGCCGCCACCTGCCTGTCCCTCCTGTAGCGGCTGTCCGCCAGCATGGGGGTATGGGTCTGGAACCAGGAAATGCCTTTCAGGTTGGCCGTCCCCATCTTCAGCACCCTGTCCGCTGTCTCAATCGCCACAAAGGATGCCGGGTCTGCCTCAAAGACAGTGGCGCAGTCTATGATGATGTAATCTGCCAGGTACCGCAGGGACACGAACAGCTCCAGCGCCTTGTCCCGTGTCACCTTGGGATAGCTCATCAGGCTCTCCCCTGCCTTGTATCCCAACAGGCTGATGTATCCGCTGCCCGGTGCCGGGACACAGGCGTTCAGGATGCCCGCCTGTGTCAGCCCTGGTGCCGTCAGGAGGAACCCCAGGGAAGTGTCATGCGCCGTCCCAGCCGGGAGCAGCGCAGGGATCACAGGTGTGGACGGGTCGCAGAGGACCAGTATCACGTCCTTCCTCCTGGCTGCAAGGGTACGGGCCAGCTTTACGGCAGTGGTGGTCTTTCCGCTCCCCGGGCTCCCCATGATTGTCAGCATCTTGTCCTGTTCCATATGCTCTTCCCTCCTATTCCTGACTTCCTGTATCATCGGCGTCATCACTTTCCTCTCCCGTGGCGCTTTCACCATCCGTGGGGTCTTCTCCCTCTGTCTCCTCCGGCTCTTCGGCATACAGCTCCTCCAGCACCCTGGCCTGTTCTTCCAGGAACTTCTCTGCGTCCTCACGGTTCCCACGGTACACAAGTGCTGCATGGATGCTACCTTTCTGCTCCAGCTGCGCAAGGAGCCTTGCCTGCTCCGGGGTCACAAGGACGGTGATGGTGGATGCCAGCTCTGTACCGTCCCCTTCCTCCTGCATGTCGCTGTCCGTCCCATCACTGAGGGTCGTGGCGATAATCTCCACATACTGCAATTCCGCAGGGATAACCGTCTCCCGCAGGTCTCCCACGTCACTGGCGATCAGGGATACGATGTCCCCCCGTTCCAGCTTGCCGGACAGCCCTGCGGCGAAGCTCTTGATGGTGATGGACATGGCCCGGTTCGTCCCGTCCAGGCCGGTGAGATATTCATTCTTCAGCTGGGGCGTATCCGACAGCTTGCCTGCAAGGATGTAGTCCCCTTTGTAAAGGTCGGCATTGGCATACCTGCCCACCACATCCTCAATCCGGTATACCACGTTGGAGGGCAGGTTGTAGCCTCCCACCTCCACGCTTGTCACCATCTTGGCCGTGATCTGGTCTCCCTGTCTAATCTCTGTGTTCACACGGACAATCTCCACCGTGGAAGCCAGGGCATCGTTGAACATGGGCGTCAGCCCGAAACAGATGGCAAGGGCCACGATGATGCAGACCAGCCCCACCACAATCCGGTTCTTCAAAAGATTCTTCATTTCGTTTCTATCCTCCAATCAAAGACGTTCCTGAAACTGTCAGCTTAAGCCAACAGGATCAGGAACGCCCATTTTCGTTTTTCTATGAAACAGGCATCAATGCCACAAAACATCCAAAGGCCAGGAACGGTGCCAGCGGAAGGCTGGCTCTCCCCTGCCTCATGGATGAGTTCCACAAAAGCGCCATCAGAAGCCCCCAGAACATCATCCAGAAACCTCTGGACACCCCCAGGGCAAAGCCGCTGGCTGCCATCAGCTTCACATCCCCGCCCCCAATCTTCCCGGTCTTCAGCGCCGCAGCCAAAAAGGGCATAGGAACCAGCAGAAACCCACACAAAGCGGCACCCGGCTGAAACCCAATCAGCCCAACCATGGCAATCAGCAGATGGAAAGCATCCGGTATCTCATGGGTGGCAATATCTGCCGCCCCTGCCAGCATCAGGAGACAGCACAGCAGGGCACAGCGCAGGGCAGCCGGGGTGAACCCATGGAACCCTATGAATACAGCCGTCACCGCCATGTCCATGCCAGCCGTCATGTGCAGCCCCTCGCCCCTTTCAGGTACCGGCGCATCGCCATATCGCACAGCAGTCCGGCAAACAGGGAAAGCAGCGTATAGGCGAGGAAAAGGCTCCATGCATCAGCGTTCCAGTCCATCTTCCTCCTTCCGTCCCCTGACAGCCATCTCCCATATTCCGTCTGCCATCCCGCTTTCTGCCAGCTTCAGGCCGATTTCATACACCACGTTGACCGTGACGGCGTTCCCGGCCTGCTTGTAGAGCTGGGCATCGCTGATTCCTGCCGCCCTCGCCCGGTCGAACAGGAAGTCATCGAATGCCTGCAGCCGCCAGCATTCCCTCGGCGTCAGCCTACGGATGCGGCAGCACAGCAGGACCCCCATGCTCCCGCTTGTCAGTAGGGTCTGGGCGCACTGTCTCCCCACCCTTCCCCTCCGGAAGTTGCTGTTCGGATAGGCAAGGTTGATGCCGTCCCCATGCACCGCTTTCGTATATCCGTCCTTCTTCGCCTCCCGGATGGCAAGCCCCTCTTCCATGCAGCATAAAAGGATGCCGTGCCGATCCTGGCAGGTCAGGGTGAAGCTTGGCTCCCCCGGCTCCTTGAACCGCCGCCCGTTCTGCCGCTTCTCCATGCGGTCAGGGGCAATCACCGCCTGCACACACTCTGGATGCCCTTTGCAGATGAAGATGCCGGAAGTCTCCCCCTTATGGTTGGCGATTCCAGCATACTGCTTCGCCATGACGCTCCGGGAATGCTCCGTAAGCTCCGGTTCCCGACTCAGATCGATAAAGGATGCACAGGGCGGCATCTTCGCAGGGATGCCGTCCCGTTCCTGCCTGTTGTCCTGCTCCCTGGTGCCGCTTTCCGTACATGCCCCATCCTGTCCCGGCTCCCCGGCAATGCCCTCCCTGCCATCCGCAGGCACGGCATACAGCCCCGTCCTCCCGGCAAACCCTCCGCCATTTGCGGTCAGGGTGACGGATGTCCCTGCCGGGTCATAGACACGCTTCCCCTGGCTTCCGTCCAGGAGCCTTTTAACAGGCGCAGGGTTTGCTCCGCCGAGAGGAAATACTTCTCGTCCACGCCTTCCTCCAAGATATCCAACAATGTACACCCTTTCCCGGTGCTGGGGGACGCCATGGTCTTTGGAATTGACAACGCACCATTCACAGTCGTACCCTGCCTCCCATAGCTCAGAAAGAACGGTGGTAAAATCCCCTCCTCTCTCGCTAGACACAAGATTCTTAACATTCTCAATGATAAGGTATCGGGGCTTATCTTCGGGAGCCGTGCCTTTGAGGAGACAAGTGACCGCAAAAAAGAGTCCACTTCGTTCCCCATGCAGCCCTGCCATTCGGCCGCTGATACTAATGTCGGTACAAGGAAATCCGAAAGCCCAGATTTCAGCTCTTGGAACCTCTCCTGCTGTGAGCTGCTTAATGTCCTTTGCGTACCACTCGCCTTTGCATCCCTCTTTACATCCTGTCCCGTCACAGTGCTCCCTCACCTCCTGCCTGCACATCCTACAGCTGTTCGCGTCCGGGCTGCCTGTCTCAAAGGGACAGGCCTCCAGCCCATACATTGCCATATAGCTCCTGTTCGCGTATCTGTCTATTTCGACATGCCCCACACAGGCATGCCCGCTTCTTTCGAGACCTCTCCGGAATCCTCCAATCCCGGCGAAAAGGTCAAGAAACGTCAAATATATGCCCTCCTTTCTCTGTTTATTTTACCGCGTCCTGAGGACCTCCCGTCCCCTCTCCCCACTCGTCCAGCATCCGGTAGGGATAGATCTGCTGGCTGTGGCCAAACCTCACCATGTTCCCAATCTGGTCTACCACGCTCTGGCTGTTCTGGTCTTTGGTACACATCATCACGCTGCCGAAGATCCCGACCAGCGCCGCCACGACCGTCAGCGCCACGTTCCCGGATACCAGCCACAAAAGGGCCGCCACCGCCCCTCCCGCCAGGGAACCAATGGCACTCTGCAGAAGCTCCCGCCGCCCGAAGCCATCGAAAAGCTCATTCTGTGCCTTTACCCCCATGGGGATATACAGGCCGACCTCATTCTCCATATGCCCTCCTATGTCCCATAATAATAGAAAACGATTTCCTTGATCTGCCAGACAGATTCCGCAAGCACATAGAACAGCACCGTATTCTTTGCCCGTCTCCGGTACTGTGCCTGTTCCTCCTCCGCGCCTTCCAGCCGCACCATGCAGTAGATGAACCGGAATACCGCGCCCAGCCGGATGAGGGAAATGACCGCCATGGAAATATCGTCTATCGTCACCATACCGCCACCGCCTTTACTTTATCAGGTTCTTTGCCATGCCCACCAGCCGCACGGAATGGTAGACGTTGTTCACCACGCCGCTGCCGCCACCTGCCGGAACCATGAACTCGCTCAGAAACCGGGGCATCCTGATGGCGAGCACGATGCAGGCAATCCCCCAGAATACGCTAAAGTTCATCATCATGCCCACCCCCAGCTTGCAGAGGGCAATCTGTACCACCACGGAAAATGCTGACTGGAAGAACTTCATCATATAGCTCTTGAATACCCCCTTATCATTATCCAGAAGCCCCACACAGGCAACCGGCACCCCAATCCGCAGAATCATGATCTCCAGCCCCCGCATCAGGAACTGGAAGTACAGTAGAAAATAGCTGATGACGAACACCAGGCCGAAAATAGCTGTCACGATTCCCGCTGAGGCCAGCCCGTTCACCAATGCCTGCCAGTCATAGTCCGTAGCCGCCCCGATAGCCGCCAGCAGCTCGTCCGTCAGGCCCATGGTGGTGTCAGCCATCCACCCATACAGCACCGGAAAGCACACTGCCACGGCAACCGCCTGGATGAACCGGGTCACCAAGTACACCGGCTCGCTGTCCGGGTCTCCGTCAGTCCACATCACATAGCACTCGAAGCCTTTCTTCAGGAACTTCAGGATGATAAGCGACACCCCGAAGCCCAGTAGGATTTCAAACAGCACCTCCACCATGCTGCCTCCCGCCCCGATCATGTACTGGTCTGCGTGGAGCGTCATGGGCACCAAGTCGGAGAGCATCTCGTCTATGAATGCCACCGCGCCGTTCAGGATTGCCACGATCAGCAGCACAAGGATTACTTCCAATCAATCACCTCCCATACCCGGCATGATACATTCCCGCCGGATTCCTTATCCTTAGGCCTGCTCATTGGCCGGCCTGTCCAGGCCGCACCGTGTCTTTCGGATATCCCTGTCCTTTCGCCTGCCCACCGGCATCCCATAGGATTCCATTTTCCGGTGCCGCTGTAGTCTCTGCCTGTGCCGTCCCTCCCGCCTGCTCCATCTTCCCATCTGTCCCAAAGCCGTCCCCATAGGCCGGGTCGTCATCCTCCGGCCTTGTGTATGCCTCCAGCACGCTGTCCTTGATCTGCTTGTACAGCTCCGAAGTGATGGGGAAACAGATGTCCCGGTACTCCCCGGCATGGATCTCCCGGCTAGGCATGAACACGGCCAGACCTTTCTGGCAGTCTGCCACGCGCACCCCCGTCACCAGGAACTTCCCGTCCAGGCAGACGGTGGCAACGGCTTTCAGCCTACCCTTGTCCCCATACCGGGCGACAATCTTGCTCTTAACTTTCATCAAACCCTCCTTTAGTCGAAAATATGCCGGCCCGCCGCAAATGGCAGAACCGGCAGCTGTTGCCAGCCTTATCCCTGATAATTGAACTGGCTGGTGATCTTCTGAACCAGAGTAGATATCACCTCTTTAATGATACATTTAAATGATTCAGAAAATCTCCAGTCAAATAATACCAGAATCTTTCTTGATAAATTGTTTTTTTCGCTTAAATCACTCACTTTCTTTAAATTATTATATTAAAAAACACGACTGAATATTTTAAGTTCAATCGTGTTTCCACCCCTAAAACTATTTGATATCATCAATTGCTTTCCATCGTATACAATTCTCCGGTATTGCTTTTTCCCCGCCAAGCAACGCATCTAATAGATTTTTAACTTTTTCTTTAAACGCTACATCTGTCTTCATCTTTTCTTGTGTATAATATGGTTTATCCTTGCTTACAGCGACACCCAAAAGAGCAACCTCAAAATTTGTTTTACAAGCTATTAATACCGTTTTACTTAAATCCGGGCTATTATTAATTTCTGCCAATATAGTTGAATTAACAGACCATGCCGAATTTTTTGTTCCATTTGAATTTAACTCTGTATCGGTATCATGTAATACACCATAATTAGATGTAAATTGATTTAAGATTTTGACCACCGATGGTATTACGCCCTTTCCTCTCGCCCTAATAATATGCAAATCATCATATTCCCCAGGATACAAGAGTTTCAATTGTGAAAAGGCTGTATATTCCGTATCCCCTTCCACCACCACTATTCTACCCCCAAAAAAGAATTCATGCACATATGGATCACATACATTAAGCAGTTTTAGATTATCTTTATCATCATCACTTAATTTAGCATTTTCCGGTCTAAATAGAATAGTACTCTTAACTTCATCTGCCTCATTTCGGCTTACCCTAATAATTGTTGTATTGTCTCTTGATAAATCTATAAATATTGGTGAATGTGTAGTTACCATAACTTGCCAGTTTCCTATTTTGGGCAAATCATATAGTGTCTTCTGTGCGTCTCTGATTGCCGATGGATGTAAGCAAAGCTCCGGTTCATCTAACAACAAAACATGTGGCCTTTCATCTTTGTCTCCATTTTCAGCTATATACTTTAAAGCCGTCCACATCAAAGTCCTTCTCGCACCGCTTCCCTGCGCAGAAATCCGCGACATAAATCCGCCTTCTGGTCCCATGTATATATCTGGTGTTTCCTTAAATGGTGTATATGTTTTTTCAACATTGCTTTCTGGTTTCGCGTCAAGCGAAATTACATAATTATGGAAGACACCTTCAAGATATTTATTAATACTTTTTTCGATATTATCTGTTTCTTCATTTACCGCCGTTGCCACCGATTTTTGAAACTGCCTAATCTGATCTAGCAACAATTCATAATCCGTTTTTCCAGAAGTATTTCCCGGACTGGTAATATTCTTAAACCTATCTTTGATTATGGTCTGTAGTAATCCGGTTATTTCAGCCTCCTGAGTCTCTGGAGATGCAAATGCATCAATCCTATGAACTTTAGGTCTATATGCATTCGCTATATTAGGTGCACCCCAAGGTACTTTATCTGCCCAATCGTTTGCAATAACATCAAACCCCTGCCGTTTGGGTTCTATTCCTGGGCTACTCCATGTCCACTTTTCACGGATTAGCATTTCCCCATTTGACAATGCTTTTATCCATTGTTCCCCTGGCTTGTTTTCTGATATAATCGTATGTACCTCAATTTCTGGGAGGTTTTCAGGGTCAACAATGTTATTGGGAAAATCATCAATAGCAAGATAACCTGCTTTTGAACCTGTGCTCATAGCTACCTCATAGGCTCTTAAAATTGAACTTTTCCCAACATTATTGGCTCCCACCAAAACAACGATATCATCCAAAAAAATCTCAACCGGAATTTTCCCAATAGTTCTAAAGTTTTTAATTATCAGCTTGCTTAATCTTGGACGTGGAATTGTTTCATCCTCTGGTAATAACGAAATAAGTTCTTCTTTTGCCCTAGCCATATAAAACCTCCCTTGTATTTGTAATCTTATTTTGTATATTTGCTTGCAGATTTTTTAGGTTCCGCATTAACACATATCACAGTAGCAGGATTTTTGCCACTTTCATTTTTTTCTTTATAAAGTTTCATAACTTTACCTGCTCGAATTTTGTGTCCGTTATCAATCATTAGAAAAACTTTTTTATTTGTATTTTCTGCTTTTGCATACTCCTCAATCTGTGTCTCAAACCCATGTATAGTGTCTTGATTTGAAGTCAATTTAATCTCAATTACTGTCTTATCATTGCCCCTGCTAATTTTGAAATCTACAGGTCCTCGTCCCGCATTTGGTTCAGGACTCAAATCAAGGTTATTAGCCAAACAATAATAGTAGGCTGTCATATGAAGTGCTTTCTGAACTACTTTTTCATCTCTAGCCGTTTCTCCATTGTATAACAATTCATATCCTTTACATTCTTCTATCAACTTCTTAAAATGATTACAAATCTCAAGAGTAGCTTCATAAGAGTCTTTAGTTTCCAAAAGAAATAGCGGATATGTATCCCTATACTTATGTGCCATTTTTTCAATAAAATACTCACTGTCTCCCATTATATCACACTCATTCAAAGTAGATTCATTATATGCATTGATTATTTTATTTAAAGAACTATCTTTCATAAAAATCTGCCTTTTTATTGCACTCTTTTTTTGACTAGTGGTCAATTTATACCATTCTGTCCGTATTAATTCGTTCATCTCTTGTTTAATTGCCTCATTTTCGGTACATACCCTCTCTATATCGTCCCAGCCTCTCGCAATGGGTATTTCATGCAATATATTGATTGGTACTAATAGCAATTCTTTATTTCTTTTATAAGGATTTATGATAATCCCATTCTTAAATTCGTATTCCGAATATTTCTCTTCAGTAATTCCCAACTTATCATATGCCCTCTTGGTATATTTCACTATTTCATCATGTACAAGTGTTGCAATCATGTCACTTATTCTGTCTGGACCAACATTGTCTTCAAACAAACTTAATAAATGAAATATTTCAGGATGATTAGAACATGTCAAAACTATTTCAGATGCGCTTTTGACTATTTGTTCCCCCAATGTTTCTCCAAAACCTTTTCCTGGATTTCCTTTTGAAGTTCCAAGATTTATTCCATCAACCTCTGAAAAGTCAAATAATTTTATTGCAGCCCGATATGCCACATGATTTGTGTCTCCATTTGCCGCAAGCAACAATTGCCCTATATCCCAGAAATACTTATTAATTTTATCATATGCTCCTGAAAATTCTGGAATGTTTGTTTCTCGCAGCCTCTTAATATTAATAAAATAATTGCTATCTGCATTAATTATAGGATCAAATATCGCTTCCTCATCCATCCTATCTTTCAAATTAAATTCTTCCGAAAAAAATATTTTACTATTCCGCTCCAACCCAAATCTCCTTTACCCACCTATCTTTTTTATTATCTCATCAACCAACCTATGTACCCTACAAGCCGGCCACATTTCCGATGGCTTCCGTTTTCCATCTTCCACACATCTTTTATAGCATCTCTCCGCCATCTGGATTGCCTTTTTCTCATCTCCATGCCGCACCAACTTCTGATAAATATCCCTGTCATTCTTGGAATACTTCTGCCCTGTTACTTTCTCAAACTTTTCGGCAAACCGGTCACAGCAGGTATAAGACTCCCTGATTACAGGCATCTCTCCAAAATACGCATACATCCATATCTCAAAGCAAGGATTAGACCACCCTGCGCCCACACCACTTTTCTCTGCTGTCTGGATAATCTCGTCAAAATCTTTCACCTGATCTCTGTCCAAGACAATCCATGGAATCCGGTACTGTGATTCCTGCCCTGTCATTTCCAGAGCCTTCCTCACAAGTTCCACTGTCCTGGCCTTCTCCACCTTTATCACAAGCCGGTCTTTCAGTTCCGCCGGAATACTATCCCGCAATCCTTCAAAGTAATTCTTCTCTGTTTCTTCTGTATCCGTCACAATCAGATAATATCCCAGTTCAGGAATCCTTGCCCCCACACGCCTATTTCTGTCCCGCCTTTTTCCGGCCCTGCTGTCGCTGGGTTTTCCAGCGGCAACGGCTTTCTTTTCTGCCGCTTTCCCCCTATTTGCCATCCGCTGTCCTCCCCTTCAACATCTTCATAGGCTTTAACGCCGGAATCGCCCCATAATTCCCTGTAAGATAATTCTTTGCAAGGGCCTCGTCCCGCCGCACCTTATTCCCCTCTTCATCCTTAAACTCAACCAGAGAGTACAGTTCCGAAACCCCGTCCCGGTTCTTATTTACCATCCAGATTTCATCCCGCCGCAGCAATTCATTGGAAAACTGCCAGATGTCATGGGTAGTAAATACCAGCTGTGCGTTCCGGGTGTTGATCTCCGGGGAAAGAAAAGTCAATATGATATTTCTAACCAAAAGTGGATGCAGTCTGGCATTCAGTTCATCAATGAACAGAGTGGAACCCTGATCCAGCACCTCCTTTAAGGACGGATACAAGGCGAACATCTTCAGTGTTCCGCTAGATTCCTGTTTCAGCGGAATAGAAGCCATTTTCCCACTGTCCCCCATCTTATGCAAGGCATCTATCTTATAGCTTTTACTATTGTCTTTCTCGTCCTCCTGGGGAAGTTCTTCTATGCAAAAATCCTGTATTGCCTCATCAAAAGATGCAAAATATTCCACCACATTATTCTGCACCTCTTTCCGACCCACAAATCCCTCTGGCAAAACTCTGGATAGAAAGAAATTCTCTGCAGGATCGCCAAAGTTTACAATCTCATTGCTCAAAAACCAGTCCCTTACCTTTTTCAGCTTGGCAATCCGCAGCTTTGACCCTAAAGATACAATAAGGGACTCCTTATTCAGAGATGCTTTGATATTCTCCACATGATTTTTAGAGAACCCATTCATCTCCAGTTCCTCGCCTTTTTTACGGTAAAAGATTGTCCGATACTTATTCCTTGCCGTTTTTGCCTTGGAATAGAGCCATTCCTCCACTACTTCATCCTTTTTTAGGGAAAAGCCATACTGGTATGTCTTTCCCGTATCCTCCGAATTATCAACATAGAATACCTCGAAGGTAGTCTCTTCCTCACGGCTGCTCTCATCGAAAAGAAATGGTGTCACCTTTAAGTAGGAATCCCCTGTTTTCCGTCGTCGTTCCTCTTCATCACCAAATTTAAAGGATTCGTCTACATAGTAAGACATATATTCAAAGGCATCATACACATTTGACTTTCCACTTGCGTTAGCACCATAGATAGCTGCTACCTTCAAAAGTTTATCATTCGCCGTTTCTGCCACATGGTCTTCATGTTCCATTATTTTTGTTGCCGTTAAATCTAAAGATACCTCATCACGAAATGATTTAAAGTTTTTAAAATTAAATTGAATCAGCATAACAGTCTCCTCATTCTAGGTTTTGTATCCATAAGCCGCTTTTCATTCTCATGTCTATTATAATCTATTTTCAATATAAATCAACATATAATTTCATTTTTTCTGGTTCTATACGCTCATTTTTATCGAAAATCTATATTTTTATGTATTTTCATTTTATATGTCATTCGTTATTTACTTCTCTGCCTAAAGATGTGCCGCTCCTGCCTTAAAGGGCAGGAACGGCAACTATTTGCCAGCCTTATCCCTGATAATTGAACAGGCTGGTGATCTTCTGGGTCAGGGTGGGCAGGATGGTATTCTTGAAAAGCGTGTACAGCCCTGCCAGCAGCAGCGCGCCCACCACCACGGAAATCAGTATCTTCAGCGCCGTATCCACAAAGCCCTCCCCGGATTTCTGGGCGAGGACCTCCGCCAGCCTGGCCTTTGCCTGCATCCCTTTCACATGGCCCTTTACCGCCAGATTGTTCATCTTGTCAGTCAGTCTCTTCATAGATTCATTCTCCTTTTCTTTTCTGAAATTGTTGGTCGTATAGCAAATCCGCAGGATATCCCTGCAGTTTCACCCATTTCGTCACGGGCTGCTTACTGATAGTAGCCGATGATGATGTTCAGAGTTGCGCTCCCCAGCACTGCGCCGATGCAGGAAACGATGGCAACCACGATGCGATTGTTCCACTTCTTCTGATCCATCTCGTCCGCCGCCGAGCGCCGGATGCAAAAATAGATAATCAGAAGCCCCGCCACCACCGGGGCCAGCACCATCAGCCAGCTGGTGGCATCGCCAATCAGCTGTTCCGTACCGGTGGCAAGCTTGCTCTGGCTGACGCTGGTTGCATACGCCGTGGTACTGTCCATCAGCATAAGGAGGGCGACCGTGCCGATGGCACCCACCGCCCGAAGCCTTAACGCCGCATTCTCAATCTTCCTCTTCATTCTTGTCTGAACCTCCTGTTCTTCTATAGCCTTTCACAGACGAGAACATGGCCCCGGCCTGTGCGCCAAATGTCTGTGGCCTCTGCTGCGCCTCTTTCAGCTGCAGGTCTTTGGTGTAGTACACCCAGATGTTCCATAAAGGAATCTCCTCCGTCCTGGCCGAAAGCACCGGGCGGGCCTTTTCCCTGGCCTCCCTCACCTTCCGGTTATGCTCCGGGTCTCCTAGGCCGCACATCCTGTTGAAATACCACTGGGACAGGTCAGGGGCGTCCATCATGGCAGGGTGTGCCCTGCTGATGACAATCTGATTAGGGCGGGAGATCCGCCGTATCTCGTCCGTGGTCAGGAGCTCCCTCGCCACAAGGCTGATGCTGTGGGAGCTGCTGGGGTTGACGTACCGCCCGTGCTGACTGGACAGCTGATAGGCAGATGTGGTGTACTTCCCCAGCTTGTCACATACTTCCTGCAGGGTCTCCTTGTCATCCGCCTGCAGATAGATCCAGGTCTGGCAGTTGGACTTGACGATGGCCGCCGTCTCCCTGTCATATTTCTGGGCCAGCTGCTCAAAGCTCTGCAGGAACAGGTTGAACCGCACTCCCCGGCCTCCGGCTACCGTCAGCTTGGTGGTAAAGTCGTTCAGCTTGGTGAAGTTCCCGAACTCATCCAGGACGAAATTGACACGATTCTCCAGCCGCCCGCCCCGCAGGTCTGACTGGCGCACCAGAAGCTCATACAGCTGGGAGACCATCAGGCTGGCTATTGGGTAATAAGTGGTCTTTTCATCCGGCAGGATCAGGAACAGAGCCTGCTTCCTTCTGCCGATATCCGCTATGTTGTAATCGCTCTTATGGGTAATCGCATATACGGAGCGGCTGGTGAACAGGCGCAGGGTAGTCAGGGCGGATGTGTCGAAGCTGCCCTTGGTACGACTGGGCGCCACCTCCGCAATGGACATCAGCGCCCGTGCCGGGTGTTTGTCCGGAAGCTTCCTCATATATTCGCTCATGGGAGTCTTGCTGCCTACGGGCCTGCTCATCTCTGCGATGAACCAGTACACGTTGGTCAGGTTCTGGTACTCCGGCCTCTTCCGGTTGTCCGCCACCACGCAGAGGATAGCCGCAGCTATGGTGGACTTTTCCCCATTCTCCCAGATCTTCTCATTGGAAGTGTTGTCCCCCACCAGGATGTTGGTGATGTCCCAGGCGTACATCTCCGCCCGCTCCACATCGTCCTCGTTGATGGCATCGATTACCGGCTGGAGCAGGTTATAGCGGGTGCTCTTCTCCGGGTTCTTGAAGTCCAGGCAGATCACCTCATAGCCCAGCTTCCTCAGATAGCCTGCCGTATAGTGGTACAGTTCTGCCTTGGGGTCGCTGATGACCAGGCTTTCCCCGGATAATGCGATGGAACAGATGGACTGGATCACCAGGCACCTCGTCTTGCCGGAGCGGGTAGCTCCGATGGTCAGGGTGTGGGTGTCGTCCCCAATCAGGTAGAGCTTTTCTTTGTTTCCTGTCTTCTCCATCCCTACCACGATGCCGCCCTTGGGAAAAAGCTTATATGGGTCTGCTCCCTGGTCTCCGGCTCCAGCCTGTGCCGTCTCTCCAGCCGCCTTGCTGCCTGGCTGCAGCTCTTCATCCTCCTTTCCGGCCTCTTCCCTTTCTGCTGCAGGAAAGGCCACATATTCCACAGATTCAAAATCTTCGTCCTCCTTTGCCCTTGGTTTATCTATAGGAACGGGCTGTGAGATGGCGGGGGCTGCTGTCCTGTCCTCCTGCATGCCCACTGTCCTCTCCAGCCCGGTATCCCCTGCTTCATTTGGCACATCCCTTTCCTTTTCCAGAAATGGCAGGCCATCATAACCGGTATCCAGGAGCATCCGGATCACCTCGTTTTGCGGGTCGATTATCTGAACCTCAAATACTTCATCCCTTTCTTCCTTTTTCAGCCACCGTGACGAGCCGTGCTGGTACTGGCCTGACGGTGCAGGGGTATAGATGTCCCCGGCGACTTTCACAAGCTCGCTCTGATAGGTGCGGCTGTTCTGTGCCCAGAAAAGGACACAGCACAGTACCAGGAATCCCTCAAAAGAGAGGAAAAGCAATGACTGCTGGCGCTCTGTAAGCAGCCCTGTCAGGCAGCGCAGGAATGGAACCAGTGTCAGCGTGTCGTACTGTCCCGACATCAGCCCATGCAGGGCCGCCGTAAAGAAAAGGTTCAGCACGGTTCCCACTGCCAGCAGGATGGCGCTTAATATCAGCTTTTCTTTTTTCTTCATTGGCACAGTCCCTCTTCTTCCTCCTGCCCGTATCCGGCAATCCCGCTGACGAAATCCGGGTAAGCAGCTTTCAGCCTCTCCACGGTCTCCTCTTTGGGGATGCCCAGCAGCTCCTGTCTCGACACAGCCATGTGATCCCTGTCAATGGGATGGCAAAGGTGGACGGTATCGCTGAAGCTTCCTCCTTTTCCCTCACAGCCAGGGCCGTGGGTGGCAATCCACAGCTGGTTGCAGGCGCTGCGGTATTCCGGTTTCAGGCTTTCGAGCCTGAGCACCACCAGCCTGTCCATGTAGTCCTCTCCCCTGCTCCCCTCCCTGCAGTCCCGTCCGTCCAAGAGCGGGATCCCATCCGTACTGATGGGATAATACTCTTTCAGGCCCGGGTACGGCACAAAATAAGTCCGGATTCCATGCTCCCGCGCAAAATCAATCTCTCCCTGCATCCCCTGGCTGATCTCCTTTCCCATTACCCACATCTCGTCGCACTTCTCCAGCAGGGCAAGCCCCAGTTTCAGCCCCTGCTCCCTCTGCTCCGGGATGGTGTCGTTGCACCACTGGCTGAAGATGATGTGGGGAGCCAGCGGCAGCATCCCGCATTCGCTGACAAGCCTGCTGTATTCCACTGCCTTTTTGATATTCCTTTCATAGTCCCCTCTCAGGGGGGATGCAAGGTATACCATCTTCAAATAGACCTCACCTCCAAAGAAAAGGGCAGGCCGCATACCTGAAATTTCCAGATATACAGCCTGCCATATTTTCCAATATCCTTTTTTATTCCATCGTGACCGTAACGGCTTACCGATTTCCTGATGTTTCCTGTTCCAATGGTTTTATTATATATCCCCGGAACCTTTCCGGAACTTCATAACTCTTTACATGCTCATAATCAATCAGGCTTTTTCCACCATCTGGCCCGACAATATAAGTCAGTTCATCATATCCCAAAGGATTATGTGCACCTATCTGTGGAGTGACACCGAATTCCACGGAAATATACCCCGGCTCTTCCTTTCCAACATCCACAATGTCTACTTCATAATTGTAGATTGCGATTTGCCCGGAATAATAGTCCGAATAGAAATCCATAACCGCATTTGTGATTTCTTCAATAAACAATGCTATGATAAGTTCATCTGTAATTTCTCCTTTCGTTGTCGAATTCACATTAAAGGTTCCCATAATCGTATTTCTATTCTCCGCATAGATATTGAACAGCAAAAATGCCAGTAAAGAAAACATGCTGATCATCAACAGGTCATATTTTTTCATATAGCTCCATCATTTGCTTTATTTCTATATCTACATCCTAAGGTTCCATAATATTCCATCAGCCTATAGGGATACATTCTTTTTCCCCATAATCTGAAAATCTTTATTGATGACAGTTTCTTCTATGGAATACTTTTTCAACGGAACCGCTACCAGATATCATAGTCAATCTGTTCCCCGAATTCTTCCTCCGGCTCCTTTTCCACGGACTGGCTCTCCCGTTCCTCCCTGTCCCGGGCAGCTTCCAGCTGTACCGCAAGGAAAAGCTCCGCAGGGGCATCCGTCTCCGGCACCTGTTCCTCCCTTGGCACACAGGCATTATAAAGCTGCTTATAGGCAGGGAAGTCCCGGTTCAGGGTTGCATACAGGCTGTCCTCCGAAATGATTAGCGCCGATACCTCGTCAAATACGTTCTTCAGTTCATTCAGCATGACGGCGCTGGATGCGGTGTCATAGAACAGATAATCTCCCTGCCTACTCCCGCATTCAGCTGCCATAGGCGACATAAAGTTATCCGCCACAGCTTCATGGATGGCAAATTTCAGGCCCTCATTATCCTGGGTCATGTAGATGCCGTTCCGCACATGGAGCATGTCATCCACCCGTCCGGTAGGAGTCTCCACTGGCGGCGCACACTCCCCGAAATAATCCGTCAGGGACAGCTTCCCGTCCCTCCGAATCTCCTCCATCTGCTTCATCACGGCAGCTTCCATCCGCCTGCACAGCGCCATGCGCCGCTGCAGCACCTCATACACGGGGATGTCCTTTTTGTCCTCATCAAAGCAGAGCCAATCCCCGTCCTCTCTTCCCATGCTGGCAGCCTTCCCCGAAAGGGTATCTTTCACGGCACTCTTCCTTACCATGACCCCCTCCCGTTCGATGCCCTGTCCATCCGTGGCCACAATCATATATACGTTCAGTGCAATCTCCATGCAAGTATTGATGGTTCCCCAGATGGATTCTCCCTGTGGTGGCTGGTGCATAACATCACTCTCCTTTTCTTTTAGCATAATATGATATCACTTGGCTGTCAAGTGACTGTATAATAGTTATAAAGAATACCATAAAATATATCTATCGACAAGCAAGTGGAGGATATATCTTATGGCTACGAACAAACGGGTATTTACCCTGAGACTGGAAGACGAGGTTTTTGATAAAATCGGGGCGCTTTCCACCGCCCAGCACCGCTCCATGACGAACTATATCGAATATGTCCTGTTGAAACATATCAGGGAAGTGGAGCAGGCAGAGGGCGAGATTCGGACGGCTTCCCCCAAAAGCCATGACTGACAGCCTTTCCGCTTATGCGGCGGGCCGTCTGCCCTGGCAGTACGGCACCATGCACATCCAGTACCGAAAGTGCCGTCCTGCGGCACTTTCCTACCGCTCCCTCACATTCCCAAGGGGCGAGAACAGCTTCATGAAATCCCATATCCGTCCACGCATTCCGGCCTAATGCTCGTACCCCTTATCCTGATATTTCAGGTACAGCTCCCTCCTGGCCTCCTTTGACAGTTCCCCTACCCATGCCTTTTCAAAATCATCATACTGGCGGCAGTTGGCATCCACCATGGCGGAGAGCATGTCAAGCATCTCCAATACCATCTGCTCTGCATAATGCCTCTTCCGCCCCTCCCGGTACTCCGCTGTCCTGGCCTCATCATCCAGGCGGTTTAAAGTCTTTACCATCCCCAGAATCCGATTGGCAATGATCTTGTCCGCCTCGGTCTCAAACTTCTTTCTCTGAGATGACCGGTATTCCTCACTGCCCCCGTACAGATACACCATCTTCATCTTACTCTCCACATAGTCCTCCCGCAGTTTTTTCAGCTCCGGCACCTGGGAGAGCAGATAAGCCGTAAGCGCATCCACCTGTTTTTTCAGTTCCTCCGGCAGCAGCTGGTAAGCAATCCTGCCCTTTGGGGGAAGCGCGGATTTTAACCGGAAAACCCTGTCAGCGGTCTCATTCAGTATATTATCAGAAAAATCAAAATCTTCCGCCAGTTCCGCATCCAAGCCATATTCCTCCCGGAGTTTCCGGTATTTCTTATTTCCCAGCAGGCGGATATGGCGCTCGAAGTCATCCACCAGGCTGTCGCTGATTTCCCGCAGGCCAGTCGCCGCTTTTGTCTTTTCCTCCCCATAAGTTCTTATCCGGTCGGCAAAGGTATCCTTTATCATCTGTCTGCGGATGTTGTTCGGAATGGACGGATGGGTAAAGGGATTCCTGATTTTAGCCTTTTCATCGGAATTGTCCCAGAACACTACATGGAGATGGGGATGGCTTTTCTCCCGGTGCAGGGCCGCCGCCCACTGGAAATGCTCCCGCCGGATGCCGTTCTTCTCAGCAATGGTACGGATATGGTTCTCAATATACCTCTCCCATGCTTTTTTGTCCGTCAGCAACAGCTCCTTTGCCGTATCCTCCCCAAAGGAGACCACGCTGCGGTACATGGTGACATGCCGCCGGGAGTTCTGATAGACCAGCCGCGCCACATCCTTCCAGTCCTGAAACTCCGTCAGGGATGTCCCCGGCTTCAGGCAGCCGAACAGACCATGGTTCATACCCTCATTCTTTGCCACCCTGGGCCGGGTGGCGATATATCGCACATGGGCATAGTTCTTGCTGGCTGTGCTTTTGTAGTTGGGATTCTGGAACCGCTGCTTATAGACCAAAAGAGAAATATGTCGTCACCTCCCATCCAAAAGAGAATGTTACACCAGCATCACCGCTCCCATTCTTCTTCATATTCCCAGCTGTCATCCGTCCTTTCGGATCCCTCTTTTTCCATCTCCATCAGCCAGGCATGCCTGTAGTTCTCCATGGTGGTGCGGTAGCGCCCTGCTTCTTCCTCCAGATACTTAAGCCCCGTGGCCGTGCTTGGCGGCACCGATTCATATTTCCTGTAAAGGAGATAATGGTCACAAGCCGGGTTATCCTTCGGGGACAGCATATCCAGAAATTCATCATAGCCAAACGGACATGCCTTGTCAATCTCCTGGCATACCCGGTTTAAGTCCAGAAACAAATCCACACATTCCATCCGGGACAGCACCATTTCCCCCACAGGTTTATCCGCTGTCAGGCTTATCTGGATATTCCCCGTGCCGGAAACCGGCAGGGACGAAGCCTGCCATGTGATGCCTATGCTGGATAAATCCTCCTACAGCTCATACAGCCTGCAGGGCAGCTCCACCGCCAGGGTATTCCCCCGATGCTCCAAAACTGCTGTTATCATCTGTGCCCCTTTACCGTTCCATTTCCATGTTCCCGGCCAGCTCCCTGGTTTCCTCCGGGGACAGGGCAAGGAAAAGCTTCTGTTCCTTTCCGTCATATAAGTACACCTGATTGGACAATACTTCCTGGGGGGCTACTTCATTCTGGTTGATCTCCATCACCATGTTCTGCAGTTCCTTTACAGCCATACCGTTCCCTTCTTTCATAAGCAACACTTCATGGATGCTGCTGGGCAGAATATAAAAACTGGACTGGGTAGCCTCTGCGATGGACTGCAGAAGCCCCGGATATAATATGACGGCCGCTCCATTGTTTTTTTGCGAATTTGACAGGATATACAGTCCTTCCTCACAGAATACCTCTCCCGCTTCCAGAGGTTCCGCACCCCCAAAAAGCACAGACATCATGCTGTTGATTTGTGCAGGAGCCTGATCTACAGTGTTTTTCAAAGCAGTCTCATACAAGGACTCCAAATCTGTATTCCATTTTTCCATAACTGCGTCGGTTATCAGCGCACTGGCACACTCTTTCCCCTGGTTATAAAACATGACATGGAACACTGCCAGAAGATCCGTGCCTTCGATTTCTTTTTTGGGGCAGTGTCGCAGGCTCTCCTGGTTTGTTTCCCTGTTCACCACCTGAATCCGGATGTTGCTCCTGACAGAATCATAATCTTTTACAGCGTCTGCCATGGCTTCTATCTGTGACAGTTTCGCCTGTGCCTCCAGATACTCCTCCGCAAGTGTTTTAAATATGGTCTGTTCTGAAACCCATTCCGGAAATTCTGCGTAATAACGTTCCAGGTACACCGTGGCAGCCACCATCTGGCCATCCTTTCTTATGGTCATTCCCACTTTGTCCTGGTCATTATTTTTCTGTACATGGACGATATCCACCATTGCGCCCTGGTATTCCTCTGGCAGATAGGCAAGAATCCCGTCCTTTATTTTCTGCTGAAATTTTTCAAAACCTGTCATGTCTTCTCTTTCCCTTTCCTGTTCATTTTCATAAGCCTTATTTCTCATGGATTCCATCCACTCAATAACTGTAATCTATTGCTTAATACTTCCAATAAAAGTCCTGTTTTTATTTTCATTTGCTCTTGTATAATTAATGTATTTTCCGCTTCTCTAATGGCGCTTGTCCCATAAGCTCTGTAGCTGTCTGTACGATAGGTTTTCATAATCTCTGTAAAACGTCCTAATACATCACAAAGCTCGTCCATTTTCTCAAAGCTTAACTTTCCCCACTGATAAATGTCAGAACCCAGCTCAATTCTATGTCTCACATAATCAATTTCTTTCATCCCTTTTTTTGAAATCTCAAAAATCTTCATCCCTATTTCATAAGAGCCTACATCAATGGCTGCAAATGTTTTTATCATCCAAAGTCTCTCCTCCCCTTTTGTTTTCCAAGCAAATAATCAATAAATTGCTGAGCGCTTCTTCCAGAACGCCCCCCATGAGTTAATTCCCATTTATTTGCTTCAAAAAGCAGTTGTTTCTCTTGTATATCTAACCCGCTTCTCTTTCCTAATACCTTGACTATTTGTTCAAACTCCTTTTTGTCTGGAGCTCCAAAATAGATGGTTATGCCAAATCGGGATGCCAAAGACAATTTTTCCTGGACTGTATCAGAAGTGTGGAGATCCTCCCTTCTATCTTCCTTATCAGAAAACTTTTCTCTAATAAAATGTCTGCGGTTTGACGTTGCATAAATTAAAATATTGTCTGGCTTTTTTTCCAGTCCTCCTTCTATCAAAGCCTTTAAATATTTATATTCTGTTTCAAAGTCTTCAAAGGATAAGTCGTCCATAAAGAGAATGAATTTGTAATTTCTATGTTTTACTTTTTCAATTACTTCATGGATATAGGTTAGTTGGTGTTTATATAATTCAATCATGCGAAGTCCTTTGTCATAATAAGCGTTGAGTATACCTTTCATGCTGCTGGATTTTCCAGTTCCTGCATCTCCAAAAAGGAGACAATTGTTTGCTCTTCTCCCTTCTATAAAAGCTTCTGTATTTTCTATAAGCTTTTTTTTCGCTATTTCATACCCAACTAAATCTTCTAAGCGCACAGGCGCAATGCTTGTAATGGGTAAAAGCTCTACCTTTCCTTCTCTCTCTTCCACTCGAAACCCTTTGTGCAGACCCAATTTCCCCACTC
>OFGX01000505.1_pt1 | contig 29754 bp, 29 predicted proteins | sample 1521831 | NCBI WGS metagenome assembly OFGX01 (sample SAMEA3504080, study PRJEB24116) | mouse gut metagenome | biome: mouse gut; feature: mouse-associated habitat; material: faeces | place: Denmark | collected 2011 | reverse complement strand
GAAGCACAGGATGGTGCCTAAGTTCCGCACCACCACCACGAAGGAATTGGCGGCCACCGCGTCCGTGCCCATATGCCCCATGATGACCGAGTACATGGAGAAGGCCACGCTCCAGCTGATGTCGTTTCCCAGGGCAGGCAGGGAGAGCCTGACGAAGTCGGAGAACAGGGGCCTGTTCCTGGCGAAGAGATACCGGAAGTCCAGCTTGATGTCCCTGCTGGCGGCCGACACCGCGAAGCAGGCCGCCAGCTCGATCAGGCGGGAGGCGGAGGTGGCGATGGCCACGCCCATGGCGCCCAGCTTCGGCGCGCCGAAGAGGCCGAAGATGAACACGGCGTTCAGGACGATGTTCAGGGAGAAGGCCAGCACGTTCATGGCCGTGCTGACAGTGACCCTGCCGATGCTGCGCAGCACTGCCAGGTAGACCTCGATGATGCCCCAGCACAGGTAGCTGACGCTCATGAAGCGCAGATAGGAGGCCCCGATGGCGATCAGCTCGCCGTCATTGGTGAAAAGGCGCATCATGCCCTCCGGGAAAAAGAACGCCGCGCCGGCGAAGAGCATGGCGAAGCCCAGGGAGAAGCGCAATGCGATGCCCTCCACCACCTGGATGGCCTTCATGTCCCCTTTTCCGTAGTATTGGGCGCAGAGCATGGTGGCCCCGGTGCCCAGGCCGTAGAAGACCATGAACAGCACGTTTGCGTACTGGGAGGCCAGGGACACGGCGGAGATGGAGGACTGCCCCACGTAATTGAGCATGACCACGTCGGCGGAGCTGACGGCGGCGCTTAAGAGGTTCTGGATGACGATGGGCAGCACCAGTTTGAAAATCTGGCGGTAGAACACATCGTCTTTGAGTCGGTTCTTCTTTTGCATGACGATTCTCCATTCGTGCTTAATCAAATATGACTTATCTTATCACGCTTGCAGGGGTAAATCAATGTGAAAACGGGATTCTATGGCCGATTTCTATGGCCGATTCCATGCCGAAAGCCATGGGGAGGAGCGGCAAATGGACAGCCCCGGGAATCTGCCGCTCCCGGTGAATACATAGGGAGGCGCGGATTCGGGCATACTGGCTGGTATGACGAGAAAAAAGACGACTCACGAATTTGACTATTATGTGCTGCTGTTCTTCGGGCTGGCCTTCATCGGCTGGCTCTGGGAGGTAGGGCTGTACCTTGCCACGGAGCATGCCTTCATCAACAGAGGGGTGTACCGGGGACCCTACCTTCCGATATACGGGGCAGGGGGGCTGGCGCTGTGCCTTCTGCTGCGGCCCTTGCGGAGGAAGCCAGTGCGGGTGTTCCTCTTGTCCATGGCGCTGTGCTCCGGGCTGGAATATTTTACCAGCTGGTTCCTGGAGCGGCTCTGGGGCATCCGCTGGTGGGATTACAGCGGGCACGCTTGGAATCTGAACGGGCGGATCTGTCTGCTGGGAGCTGTGGTCTTCGGCCTGGGCGGCACGGGGCTGGTCTGTCTGCTGCTGCCGCTGTATGAAAGGCTGTATCAGAGAATCGCGAAAAAATGGCGGATTGTGCTGTGCCTGATTTTGCTGGCGATGTTCATCGCGGATGCCACCTACTGTGCCGTGCGGCCTAATACGGGGCGGGGGATTTCTATGGTAGAAGAAGCGGCGGTAACGGCCAACGCCTCGGACCTGGCAGCCATGCCTTTCGGCCAGGCATGGCAGGAGGCCACTGGAGTGGAGCTGGAAATCATGCAGCAAAATCCGGAAGGCTCACGCTGGAACAGATCAGCGAGATGGTGGGCTATGCCAGCCTGAAGACCTTCCGGAGGGCGTTCCAGAAAGAGACCGGATTTACGCCAGCGGGCTATCGGGAGTCTGTCTTGGTTTAAGCGGGGCAGGGTGCCACCTCTATGCCGCGGCAGCTGATGTGCCCGCCGTCCCTGACGGAGAGGCCAATGCCGCCGTTTAAGTAGGGATGGCTGCTGTCTGTGACCTCCAGCATTTTCCGGTCGTTTAATGTCACGGTGAAATGGTTTCCTTTTGCCGTGACGCAGATGCTATAGTCAGAACCCAGCTCCCAGGGGAAGTCGGTCTCCGCCAGGGGGACATAGCCGTTCTCATTTTTATAGAAGCCGAGCTTGCCCGGAGCATAGAAACCGGCGGCATAGGAGCGGATGGCTCCTTTGACGCGGACGTTCACCAGATGGGAGCCGGGGCATTCCGGACGGATATGGAAGGTGGCGGCGTAGTCGTCCCAGTCGTAGCCGCCGGTGTATACCTCGCCGAAATCCGCGCAGCTTAAGTGCAGCCTGTCGCTGCTAAGCCAGGTCAGGCCTTTCAGCCTGGTGAACTGGCGGATTTCCCTTTGGCTGAAGCTCCAGACCTCCATGGCGGATTCTGCCAGGTCAATGGTATAGTCCGCCGCACCCTCCTGATAGAAATCATCTAATAGTATGTCCAGGGGCTTATCTTTCTGCTCTGCGTCCCCTTTCAGGATAAAGCCGGCCTCATCCAGGAGGCCGTTTTCCAGGAAAGGGATGGTCAGGGAGACTTCTTTCCATTCTGCTTTGGTCAGGCGTACCTCTTCCCCGGAGGTTATAATCTTCCCGGTGGAGGCATTGTGCGCATAGGCCAGGGCGGTACAGTCCCCGCTCCCTGGGGCAAGCTTTAAGAAGCCGTAGAATCGCTGGCCGGGATAGAGCGTTGGGGAGAAGCTTGGCTGGTATCTGTTGTCGTCGAAATCTTCGGGGATGTAGTAGGTCTTTTTGTAGAGCATATGCCCGATGCCGCCCGCCCGGGGGACGGCGGCAAGCAGTGCGCGGGTTCCTGTATGGGCATCCGAATCGGTATTGCGCAGGTCGGCGGCGGGCGGCTCCTGGTTCTGGCAGCGCAGGTCATCAGCAGTTGCCTGGCTCTGACGGTCGCCGCATGTGGAAATGCCAGAGAGAGCCGGATTCTGACAGTCGCCGCATGTGGAAATGTCAGAGAGAGCCGGATTCTGACAGTCGCCGCATGTGGAAATGCCAGAGGGAGCCGAATTCTGGCTGTTGCCGCACAGGGAACCGAGAGCTGCGGCCTGCTCCGGGCTCATGGCCCTGATCCGCAGCCCGAAAGTGGAACCGGGATACTCGAAATGGCATCCGGTATGCTTCCGATTCAGGATTTCCCTCCAGGGCTCCGGCAGCTTCCACCCGGCCACCGCGGCGGCCAGCCTGGCGATATAATCGGCGCCCTGGGGGATGTCAGAAATGTTCAGGGAGCCGATGACGCTGGAGCAGATCAGGATATCGTGAATGGGCCTGCGCAGGGCCTCGGGGATGCCCTCCAACCCGCAGCGAACGCCCATGATGGTGGCCACGTTGCCCACATTGCAGTCCGTGTCCCAGCCGCACATGTTGCAGATGTCCATCGTCCTTGCGAAATCCCCCTCCCCGTAGAGCAGGGAGACGATCATCACGCCGATGTTGGGGATGATGTGGCAGGCCCCCCGGGTATCTGTCGTAGCCGAAATTGTCCCTGACGTAACCGTAGCCTTTTCGCCAGTCCGCCGGATTTGCCTCATGGAAGGCCATGGCGCTGCGGACTACTTTCGTGTATTCGCTGTCCGCAGGAATGTAGGACAGGCCTTTTTCTATGATTTTCCGAATATCAGTTTCTATAAAAGCGTAACTGATGCAGCTGGCCACGAAGATGCCCCCGTAGACGCCGTTGCCCCCGTGGGTGACGCTGGCGGCCTTTTCGGCGTATCTGGCGGCAAGGTCGGGATTGCCCGGCGCTACCAGGCCCCAGGTATCGATGAAAATCTGCCCGCCGATCTGCTCGGCCACGGTGCTGCCGTTCTTTTCGATGCTGCCGGACAGGGGCGCCTCCACACCGGCCCGGAGGTTGAGATAGGCAGTGTGCTCCGTGGAGACGCCATAGCCGCCCCACCAGAAGAAGCCGGATTCGTAGCTGGCGTAGTTCAGCAGGGCATTGCCCACGTCCTGGGCGGAAATATCGTAGCCCTCCTCGCTGTCCCCCAGGGCCCGCAGGAAGAACAGGGGGCCGTTGGTATCATCGTCCGCCGCGAACTGTCTGTACTCCTTCGGGTATCCTGTCAGCTCTCCCAGCTCGGCCTGGATTCTTTCATAGGTCCAGCCCTCTATGGGGGCGCCCAGGCGCACGCCGATGACCTTTGCCAGCCACCCGGCGTAGATTTTTTCGATGAATTCCGGATTCATTGTCGTCATGTCGCTATGCTCCATTCGTTTTTTATTCCCGCGGGCAATGAGCCAAGCGGCCATGCTTGCACGGCCAGTTGGCGAATGCCGCGAGGGTCAAATACCAAAGTGTCCGAAGGACACTTTCTGCTCTGCAGCGTTGCAAACTTGATACCCCATTGCTTGCAGCGGGGTATTTGATTAGGCAGCATTCAGCGTTATGCAGTATAAGTTGCGATATCCAAATGATTTCCGCTTGACAAACGCTCAGAAAGGAGATATATTATAGTTACAATAATTAAACGCCGTTTAATAATAATAAACAGGAGCAAAAGACATTGAGAGGAGGATTTATGAAAGCACTGAAAAATGGTGGCTGGAAACATGTCCGGAAAGAGCTTTGGAAGAACAGGTTCCTATATCTGATGCTTGCCATACCGCTATTGTATTTCTTTGTCTTCAAATACGGGGCTATCGGATGGCTGGGCATCGCTTTTAAAAACTACAATGCTAGAGCGGGCCTGTGGAAAAGCAAGGGAGTGGGGCTGAAATACTTCAAGATGTTCCTGAACGATCCGTATTTCTTCACGGTGTTGAAGAATACGATTATAATCAGCCTGTGCAGCCTGGTCTTCTATTTTCCGGTGCCTATTATCCTGGCGCTGATGATCAACGAGGTGAAAGGGGCCCGGAAGAAGAAATTCGTACAGACGGTTACATATCTTCCCTATTTCATATCAACGGTTGTCGTATGCAATCTGGCGATGTACATTTTTGCCACGGACGGAATTGTAAACGACGTGGTGGTAAAGGTCTTCGGGGGTAAAGCTACCACTTTCCTGTCCGACCCGAAGTGGTTCCGGCCGATTTATATCATCACGGAAATCTGGCAGCAGGCGGGCTGGGGTTCCATCATTTACCTTGCGGCCCTGGCCGGAGTGGATCAGGATCTCTATGAGGCAGCCTCCATTGACGGCGCTTCCCGGTGGAAACAGATGCTGCATATCAGCATTCCCGGCATTTCCTCCATTATTTCCATTCAGTTCCTGCTGACCATGGGCCGGATGCTGAACGTGGGCTATGAGAAGGTTCTCCTGCTTTATACCGGCGCCACCTATTCCACGGCGGATATCATTTCCACCTATGTATATCGGCGCGGCCTGATCGACGCCAATTACAGCTACGGTGCCGCAATCAGCATTTTCCAGGCGGTGATTTCCCTGATTCTGATCTGCCTGGCGAATAAAGCGGCGGATAAGATTGGCGCGACCAGCCTGTGGTAAGGAGGTTATCATCATGACGAAGAGAATAGAAGAAGCATTGAGGCCCGGAAAGAAAAGGAAAAGCCCCGGGGAAAAGGTGTTCAGCGCCATTGTGGCGGTTTTTCTGATCTGCTCGTGCCTGCTGGTCATTTATCCCATTTATTACATGTTCATCTGCTCCATCAGCGACGGATATGCGGTGACCAGAGGGGAGGTCTGGCTATATCCAAAGGGAATCAATCTGAAGGCCTATCAGATTGCGCTGACCTATCAGTCGGTGATGAGGTCCTTCCGGAATTCCCTGCAATATACGGTGGTGGGCACGGCGATTGCCACGATTCTGACCGCCCTGTGCGCCTATCCCCTGTCCCGGAAAGATATGTATGGAAGAGGAGTCTTCACATTTATTATCACCTTCACTATGTTCTTCGATTCCGGCCTGGTGGCCAATTACATGGTGGTATCCTCCCTGCATCTGAAGAATACCATCTGGGCAATGGTGCTTCCGGGGGCAATCAGCGTCTGGTATATGATTATCATGAGGACAGGCTTTCAGTCCATACCGGATGCGCTGCATGAATCCGCTTACCTGGACGGGGCAAACGATCTGGTCATTTTCTGGAAGATCATCCTGCCCCTGTCCAAGGCGACTATGGCTACCATCGTGCTGTTCTACGCGGTGGGCCTCTGGAACGCCTACATTCCGGGCCTGCTCTATATGGACGACAGCACCAAATATCCATTGCAGCTTTTGCTGAGGAATATCGTCATGAGCAGCAGCGCGGCGGGGAACAGCGCCACATCCGTGGCGGCCGACACGGCGGCGCTGGGAAAGAACATCAAATACGCGGTTATTTTTATCACCACGCTCCCCATTCTGGTGGTGTACCCCTTCGCACAGAAATATTTCGTGAAGGGCGCTATGGTAGGTTCCGTGAAAGGTTGATTTCGGCCGTTTGGCCGGTGGTACCATACAGAATCAATAGAATCAATAAGGAGGAAAGAGGATGAAGATGAAGAAAGTAACGAAGTGGCTGGCTGTGGCAGTCAGCGCGACCATGCTGGCAGGAACGCTGACCGGATGCGGCGGCTCTTCCGACCCGGCCCAGTCCGACGCCTCGTCGGGGGAAGCACAGGAAAGCGGCCAGGGTGGTGAAAATGAGACGGAAAAGGCGGAAGAAGCGGAAAGCGGCGCACCTGCGGAGGGCTCCGATCAGGAGCCGATCACGGTGACCTTCATGCGGTCCAATTCGGCCGCGCAGCCCACCGCGGAAGACAACAAGGTGGTGCAGCTCATCGAGCAGAAATTTAATATCCATCTGGAACTGCAGCTGATTCCGGATGCCGATTTCAGCACCAAGAAGAGCGTGGCGCTGGCGTCCGCCGATTTGCCGGATATCATCATGGGAGTGAATATTGATGAGCTGCGGCAGTACGCGCCCACCGGAGAATTCCTGAATCTGTATGATTATCAGGACAAGGTGGGGGACTATCTGGGAATCGTCCAGGCAGATGACCGCGCGGCAGCGACGAAGACCTATGAAATCGACGGAGGCATGTACGGATTCCAGAGACTGGAATACAACCGCATCGACCTGGCGCCATTGGTGGCCCTGCGCATGGACAGGCTGGAGGAGACCGGGCTGGGGACTCCCGCTACGTGGGATGAATTGTACGAAGTGATGCTGGCCATCAAGGAGAAGTATCCGGATCAGTACGTATTTTCCACCAGGAACAAGACCACCTATATGTTCGGACAGCTGGCCTATGCCATGGGCTCCGGCGGATTCCCCTGCTTCAGCGGTTCTGGCATGTACTATGAGCCCAGGGAGGAAAAGTGGCTGTACGGTCCCACGCAGGATTCCTTTAAGACCGTCATCACCTTCCTGGCAAACGCCTATAAGGACGGCCTGCTGGATCCCGATTATGCCACAATGGACAAGGATACCCTGCATGAGAAGCTGAGCAACGGCAGCCTTTCCATGGTGGTGGACAACAACTCCTTCATCGGACGTGTGTACAATCCCGCCCTGGCTCAGGTCGATGAGAATGCCAGGTTCGACATCATCGCCCCTCTGGAGAGCAAGGAAAACGGAACCAGGAGAGCGCTGAGATACGAAAGGGACTGGACGGAGTTCACCTGCGTCAATGCGGATACAAAATATCCGGAGCGCATCATGGAGCTGCTGAACTGGATGTACACGGAAGAGGGACGCATGGTGACCAACTTCGGAGAGGAAGGCGTGGATTATACGGTGGAAGCCGACGGCACGATCAAGACCAATCCGGATCTGATCGCGGAGCATCAGAATGACGCGGACGTATTCTCCGGCATTCAGGGAGCCCTTGGCGTAGGCCTTCTGAGCCTTGGCGAGTACATTGACGAAGCGCTGTACGCGGAGGTATCCGACCCAATCTTTATCGAGCAGGGCAAGGTGATCCGCGGATGGACGGAAGAGGGGCTGATCGATTACAATCCCGCCGTTCCTTTCTTCAACACGGAGGAGCAGGAGGAAGTGACAGAGCTGCAGCAGGCCCTTTCCAATGTGTTCAACGCTGAGATTGAGTCCTATATCAACGGACAGAAATCCTTAGACGACTGGGGCAGCCTGGTGGAGACCTTGAAGGGCCAGGGGACGGAGCGGCTTGAGGAGCTTTTCAATACCGCATATCAGAGGGCTTTGCAGTAAAGAAAACGCAGTCAGCGTTATGCAGTCTGGTTTCACGGCAAATGAAAGCGTTAAGCAGTATAAATAGCTGATTCAGGATATATGCCGGGATGTCGTCAAAGTATCCCGGCATATGTCAAACAAAGAAAGGTGAGGTTATGTTTGATCTGGCGACTGCTGTTGTTCCGAAAACACCTTATATGACTGTCTTTGAGAAAAAGACCGTGGATGTCTTCTGTGAGGAGCTTGCAGGACGGAGCGGCGTGGACCTTCGCGGCAACGCCGTGTCCGCCGAGGCGGACACCATAGAATTTTATAATGAAGGAAATCCGGCGGCTTATGGAGAGAACCTTTTGGAGCTGTTCCGCGATATCCCTGAGGCGGGAAAGGAGGGCTTCCGCATCAGAATCGCGGGCGGGGAAGGCCGCAGGCGGCTGATTGTCCTGGGGAAGGACGAGAGGGGCGAATTCTACGGCTGCGCCCGGATTCTCCGCAGAGTCGCGGCCAAAAACGGGAGAATCCTGTGCCCGGAGGAGCTGGACGGTGTGAGCATGACACCGGAATATCCGCTGCGGGGCCATCAGCTGGGATTTCGGGATAAGAACAATACCTACAGCGCCTGGACTGTGAAGGATTTCGAGCGCTATATCAGGGACATGGCCCTGTTCGGAGCCAACGCCATAGAGCTCCTGCCGCCGAAGACGGACGACGCCCTGTTTTCTTCCACCTTTGTGGAGGATCCCTTCCGGCTGATGATCGAGGTATCCAGGATCATCCATTCCTACCATATGGATGTATGGCTGTGGTATCCTAATGTGGGGGAAGACTATGACGATTTAGACTGCCTGTACAGGGAGCTGCAGGAGAGGGAGCTGATTTTCTCCTCCATCCCTTATCTGGACGCGATTCTGGTCCCGCTGGGGGATCCCGGCTCCCTTTGGCCGGACAGGGCCATGCAGGTCACGGAGGAGTGCGCGAAGATCATGCGCAAATACCATCCCCATGCGGGGGTCTGGGTGGCTCCCCAGCATTTTCAGCCGGAACCGGGATGGTATGATGATTTTTACAATCTGATCGCAAAGGAGCCGGACTGGATCGACGGTGTCTGCTTCGCCCCCTGGGAGCAGCATGAGATTATGGAGATGCGGGATAAGCTGCCGGAGAGATACAGGCACAATATCCGCAATTATCCGGACATCTCCCATAACACGAACTGCCAGTTCCCGGTGCCCATGTGGGACAACGCCTTTGCGATGACGCTGGGCCGGGAAGGGAACAGCGCCCGACCGAAGGCCATGAAATACATACACAATATGATTGAGCCGTACACATGCGGCGCGATCACCTACTCCGAAGGCATCCATGACGATATCAACAAGGTCATCTGGTGCGACCAGGATTTTGACAGCAGGACGGAGGCGGCGGATACTATTCGGGATTATGTCCGGCTGTTCATCGATTCTGAGATTACGGAGGAGCTTACGGATCTGGTGCTGCGCTCGGAGGACGACTGGGCGGGCCCGATTCTTGCGAATGACGGAATCGACAGGGTATACCGCGACATGTGTGCGCTGGATGATAAAGCGGATGAAAAGACCCGGAACAACTACCGCTACCAGATGATCAAGCTGCGCATTTTCAGTGACTATTGGACAAAGCACAAATACGCGGCGGATCAGGAGAATGAGAAAAAGGCCAGGGAAGTTCTTGCCCGGGCGGCGCAGCTTGGCTCGGAAGCGGCCATAAAGGAAGCCAGGAGCGCGCTGAACCTTTCCAGAGACGTCCCTGCCATGGAGGAAGTGCTGTCCGAAATGCAGAAGCTGGCAGACGAGCTCTATAAAAACTGCAAGATTCAACTGACGGTCACATGGCACCACGGGCAGCGCTGGATCAGAGGGGCTTATCTGGAGACCGCCGGCATGCCGCTGAACGATTATCAGTATCTGATGGGCAGGATGAAGGAGATTGAAAAGGAGTCTGATGAAGAGCGCAGGGTGGGAGAGCTGCTCGCATGCATTTCCCGTGAGGATCCGGGGGAAGGGGGCATCTACTGCAGCCTGGGCACTCCGGAAGGCTTTGCCCATGTGACCCAGTACAGAACCTGGGAGGAGGATCCCGGCTATCTGAAAACGCCTCTGAAGGATCACAGCATTTACAGCATCATGGGTATGTTCCATCAGATGCGGGGCTGGCATGACGAATTCCCCATGCCTTTGAGCTGGGCCTGGAATGCCACCGCGCTGTACGGGACTCCCCTGGAGGTCACCTTTGACGGCCTGGATCCGGAAAAGGAATATAGGCTGAAGGTCTTCTATCCCAATGCATTCCTGAAGGCGGTCCATCATATGCAGAGGCCAGAAGAGGATACGGAATGCCGCTTCTATGCCGGGGACACGCTGCTTGCCGACAGGATTCCCAGACCGGAGATAAGCAGCGGCGCGGTGTGGGAATATGATCTGCCGAAGAGCAGCTATGCGGACGGGACGCTCAGGCTGAAATGGCAGGTATACGGGACGCTGAAGGCATTCGCCGTCAGCGAGCTGTGGATCGTACGGAAATAAGGAGAATGGGAGAGCTGGAGCCGCGAAAGCTACGCGGCATGAAAGGGGTTAATATGGATTTTGCAGAAAAATTTCCCGGCGGTGTCTGGCCAGTGATGCTGACACCGTATACGGAAAAAGGCGCGATTGATGAGGACGCGCTTGCGGCGCTTACGGAATGGTATGTCGGAAGCGGTGTCAAAGGGCTGTTCGCGGCATGCCAGTCCAGTGAAATCTTCTATCTGAACCAGAAGGAAAGGCTGAAAATCGTGGAGATTACGATGGAGGCGGCGAGGGGACGGGTGCCGGTGATTGCCAGCGCGAACACCTCGGAGGATATCGAAGCGCAGGCGGAGGAACTGAATGCTGTCTGGGATCTGGGAGTAGATGCGGCGATCCTTCTGTCCAACAGGCTTGCCGGTCCGGAGGATCCGGAGGAAGTCTGGACAGAGAATTTCTACAGGCTTCTGGACAGACTGAATCCGGATATCCGCCTGGGGATCTATGAATGCCCCTATCCCTACAAACGGATTCTGCGCAGCCGGGAAATTCAGGCCATGGTCGGCACGGGGAAATTCCATTTCCTGAAGGATACCTGCTGCGACATCGCGGCGATCAGGCAGAAGCTGGAACAGATCAAAGGCAGCAGCATACAGCTGTTCAACGCCAACACGGCCACACTCCTGCAGTCCCTGCGGGACGGTGCGGACGGATACTGCGGCGTCATGGCAAACTTCCATCCGGAGCTATATGTATGGCTCTGTGAGCATTTCATGGAGGAAGCGGCGGAAAAAGTCAGCAATGTGCTCACGATGAGCGCGCTGATTGAAAGACAGCTCTACCCGGTGAACGCGAAATGGCATCTCCGGAATCTGGAGATGCTGCCCGTCCGAATCGAATCCCGATGTCAGGACAGTTCCCTCCTGACGGAAACCTTCCGACAGGAAATCCGAGTGATGGATGAGCTGATCGGGGATACCTATCGGACATACTGTATCTGATGCGGATATATCGCGATACGGAATGAAATAATACGACATGACGAAGGGCTGACCGGCGGGGCAGCCCTTTGCCGTTATCGGGAAGGGCTTTTTTGTCCGAAAGGCCGTCAGATAAAATTTGACATTTTATGCCAATTGTCTTATTCTAAAAGAGCGGGTTTCCACATATATGCGTATCCGCGTGGGCGGAACGGACAGGGAAGCCCCAGGAAGTGCGGGGGAGGGGCTGTCTTTTATGGAGTCTTCAAACAAAAAGGAACTTATGGAAGCGGATATCAAAGTGAAGTCACTGGTAAAGGCCATCCAGGTGCTCGAATGCTTTACCACGGAAAAGCCGACTCTGGGCATCTCCGAGATGGCGGCCATGCTGGGCTACAACAAGGCGACGGTGTACAACATCGTTTCCACGTTTGCGGCGCTGGGATACCTGGAACAGAATCCCGATACGCAGAAGTACAGCCTGGGATTGAAGTTCCTTCATTTCAGCTACATCATTAACAGCCATATCAGGCTGTCCACGGCGATGGAACCCTATCTGCAGAAAATAGCCGATGCCACCCAGGAAACGGTCTACTTCGGAATCCACCATGAGAACAGAGTCCTGTACCTGGAGACCAGGACGCCGGGGGAGCAGTTCCAGAGGCCCATCCTCGGTGAGAAGGCGCCCATGTACTGTACCGGCCTGGGGAAATGCCTGCTGGCATTTGGCAAGGACAGTTACCTGGACGACATTTCGGAGCCCTTTCCCCCCTATACGGTGAATACCATCACCCGAAAGGAAAAGCTTCTGGAGGAGCTGGAGGAAATCCGGAAGAGAGGATATTCCACCGACAATATGGAGCATGAATTCGGGATTTCCTGCGTGGCGGTCCCTCTGTTCGGCCTGTCCGGAGAAATCATCGGCGCTGTCAGTGTCTCCGGCCCATCGCTGCGGTTCACCGCGCAGACCATCCCGGTGATATATGCCACCATGTCCGGGATTCTGGAAGAGGTGCAGTATGTTTATTAGTCGTAAGTGTGTATTCGTGCATAAAAACAACAACATTCAAAATAAATCCACAAAAAAATAATAGAAAACAGTGTTAGATTCATTGACATCAGAGCCATGGAGGCATATACTGGAGGATAAGGGCATCTGTGGGCGGAGCCTGCAGGCCGAAGTGAAGAGAACAAGAAATCAAAAGAATGAGATAGTAAAGAGCATGTAAAGCAGACAGTACGGAAAGGAGCACCCATGGCAAAATATTACACACAGGAAATCCCCAAAACGGACAGGATCCCCAGGCTGGTGGCGCATCTCTACGCCAAGATGCCGGAGATTGAGTCCGCCAGGGCCAGACTGATCACGGAATCCTATAAGGCCACGGAGGACAAGCCCGTCATCATGCGGCGGGCCCTGGCTTTCGCGCATATCCTGGACAATATCCCTATCATCATCAGGGAGGGAGAGCTGGTGGTGGGCAGCAGTACCATCGCCCCCAGAGGCTGCCAGACCTATCCGGAATTCTCCTACAAATGGCTGGAGGCGGAGTTCGAGACCGTGGCGGAGCGGAAAGCCGATCCTTTCTACATAGCGGACCAGACCAAGAAGGAGCTGCTTGCGGCGGATGCCTACTGGGAGGGGAAGACGACAAGCGACCTGGCCACCGCCCTCATGACAGAGGAGACGAAGAAAGCCATCGAGCACAACATCTTCACCCCCGGCAACTATTTCTACAACGGCGTGGGCCATGTCACCGTCCAGTATGACAAGGTGCTGGCCATGGGCTACAGAGGGATCATTGAGGAGATACAGCAGGAGCTGGACAGGTGCAATCCCGGAGACGGGGATTACTGCACCAAGAGCCAGTTCCTGAAAGCTGCCATCCTAAGCTGCGAGGCCGTGATCCGGTATGCCCGCAGGTATGCGCAGCTGGCGGAGAAGGAGGCGGCTGCCTGCACGGATTCTGCCAGAAAACAGGAATTGCTGCAGATCGCGGCCAACTGCGCAAGGGTGCCGGAGCATGGGGCCGCCACGTTCCATGAGGCCTGCCAGAGCTTCTGGTTCGTGCAGCAGCTCCTGCAGCTGGAGTCCAGCGGGCATTCCATCTCCCCGGGGCGCTTTGACCAGTATATGTATCCTTACTATAAGAAAGACCTGGAGGCCGGGAGGCTGACCAGGGAATCCGCCCAGGAGCTGATCGACTGTATCTGGGTGAAATTGAACGATTTGAACAAATGCCGTGACGCCGCCAGCGCGGAAGGGTTCGCGGGCTACAGCCTGTTCCAGAACCTGATTGTGGGCGGACAGGACAAAGAGGGGTTAGATGTGACGAATGACCTGAGCTTTATGTGCATCACGGCCTCCAAGCATGTGTTCCTGCCCCAGCCCTCCCTTTCCATCCGGGTGTGGAACAAGTCGCCCCACGAGCTGCTGCTGAAGGCGGCAGATTTGACGCGGACGGGCATCGGCCTGCCGGCGTACTACAATGATGAAGTCATTATCCCTTCGCTGCTGAGCAGAGGCCTTACCCTGGAGGACGCCAGGGATTACAATATCATCGGCTGCGTGGAGCCCCAGAAGGCCGGGAAGACGGAAGGCTGGCATGACGCGGCTTTCTACAACATGTGCCGCCCCCTGGAGCTGGTGTTCTCCAACGGCTGGGACAAGGGTGAGAAGATCAGCATAGAGACCGGGGCCGTGGAGGACATGGCTACCTTTGAGGAGTTCTATGATGCCTATAAGAAGCAGATGGATTACAACATCTCCCTGCTGGTGAACGCGGACAATGCCATCGACGTGGCCCATGCCACCAGATGCCCCCTGCCGTACCTCTCCTGCATGGTGGACGACTGCATCAAGCGGGGGAAGAGCGTCCAGGAGGGCGGCGCCGTCTACAACTTTACCGGCCCTCAGGGATTTGGCATCGCCAACATGGCGGACTCGCTGTATGCGATCAAGAAGCTGGTGTTTGACGAGAAGAAGGTGACCCTGGCGGAGTACAAGCGGGCGCTGGCCATGAACTACGGCCAGGGCTTCGATGCCGTCAGCGCGGGAGAAATCGTGACGGAGATCCTGAGGGAGATTCGCAAGGTGAATCTCCCTGAGATGGACAGAAACGGCATGACCGTGGACGAAGCCCAGGTTGCGGGCATGATCGCGGCAGTGATGAGCGCGGAGCTTCCGGCGGAGGAGAAGAAGAGATACGAAGCCCTGCGGGCCATGATAGACGAAGTGCCCAAGTTCGGCAACGACAACGAGGAAGTGGACATGTTCGCCCGGGACGTGGCGTATACTTACACCAAGCCGCTATTGAACTACCGCAATCCCAGAGGCGGCCAGTTCCAGGCGGGGCTGTATCCCGTGTCCGCCAATGTGCCACTGGGGGCCCAGACCGGAGCTACCCCGGACGGCAGGCTAGCCCACACCCCTGTGGCGGACGGCGTGTCCCCCTCGGCGGGCAAGGACGTGTACGGCCCCACCGCGGCGGCGAATTCCGTGTCCAAGCTGGACCACGGCATCGCCTCCAACGGCACCCTGTTCAACCAGAAGTTCCATCCCACGGCGCTCAGCGGTGAGAAGGGGCTGGAGAACTTCGTGGCGCTGATTCGCTCTTATTTCGACCAGAAGGGGAGCCATATGCAGTTCAATGTGGTGGACAGGGAGACCCTTTTGGATGCCCAGGCCCATCCCGAGAAGTACGCCCACCTGGTGGTGCGGGTGGCAGGGTACAGCGCACTGTTCACTACGCTTTCCAAGTCCTTGCAGGACGACATCATCCGGAGGACGGAGCAGGGGTTCTGAGAATTATGGAAAAACCGATGCTCAGCGAGCATTTTGACGTAGGCGATATCAGGAAAATCAGGGAATATAATTCTCTGCGTCATATTGGGATGACACCGGATGAAATAGTGGAAGATATTAAAAAGGGTGCTGCCGGATTGCTTGCGGAGCTAAGGAAAGACAAAAGCGAGGGGCACTGCTTGGGAAAGAGGTGAAAGCCATATGGCAATCCAAACATCCGCACAGGAGACCATTAATACGTTAGACGCGATTTTTGAACGACATAGAAATGACCGTATCTGTGTTTTGGGAACGACATGCTGCGGTAAAACCACTTTGCTGCGGCAGATACCCGGCTGCGTGGATTTGGATGATGAATTATGGCCACAGTTGATCCAGGAAGAAGCGGATTTTATCAGCCGAAAGCCGTGGACGAAAGAAATCGGAGACTTTATTGACAGGCTTGTCTATGAGAGGATTTCCGTAAAACCCGGGCATCCGTTATTCACAACGATTATTGTAGAATGTGATGTGGTAATCTATCTTGATATCAGCGAAGCGCTGTTGGCAGAGCACTGCAAAAAGAGAGGGAATAGTTTTACGGATGCAAAAAATGTAAAGGATGCTGTGGAGGGGGACTGGAACCATCACAGAGAAAAAGGCGGGAAAACCTTTTACTATCTATGTGTCACAGAATAAAGGTGCGGCTGACCTGATTGCAAAGCTGGGGAAAGCGAAAATCATAAAGCTATAGAGCGAGGAACATAATGATCATAAAAAACGAACATCCGATTTTAGAGTACAGCACGGACAGAATCGCTGTCATCAATCCGGACAGGGACGCGTCCAAAGCGGACAGAGACGGACAGGGCGGGGGCGGGTTTGGGCGTTTCCCCAGGCTCTGCCTGGTCACGTTCTTCGAGGAGGTGCTTGACAGCGCGGTGGAGAGGTACGGGGGAGAGAAGATAGGGACATATGTCTCCGAAATGAAGGACTTCCACGTGTACCGGTTCATGGTGGATGGCACGGAGGTCTGCGCCGTACAGGCAGTGGTGGCCTCAGGCTCCATCGCCATGATGACCGAGATGCTCTACGGCAGCGGCGTGGAGGTGATCGTCTGCTGCGGTGGCTGCGGGGTGCTGGACGACATTCCGGAAGGAGCCGTCATCCTGCCGGTGCGGGCCCTGCGGGACGAGGGGGCATCCTACAAATATCTGCCGCCTGCGCGGTTCATCGAGCTGCAGCCGGAGCCCATAGAGCGCTTCCGGGAAGTGCTGTCCGGCCACGGCATCCCCTACATAGAATGCGCCACCTGGTCTACGGACGGATTCTATAGGGAGACCAGAGAGATGGTGGCCTACCGGAGGGAAGAGGGCTGCAGGGCCGTGGAGATGGAGTGCGCCACCATGGCCGCCATCGCCCAGTTCCGGGGCAAGGTCTTTGGCCAGTTGCTCTACAGCGGCGACATCCTCATCGGCGGTGCGGAGGACTATGACGACAGAGGCTGGAACAATAATGTTTCCGCAAGGGAGAGGCTGTTCGCTCTCGCCTTGGAGGCGTTGTGCAAGCTGTAGGGGAAAGGCGGATGAATGGTTTTGATGATGCTTTTTGGAAAATGTTGGACTCCCTGGTGAGGGATTCGGAAATCGTGATAGACAGGCCAAAAGGGACAGTCCATCCGAAATATCCGGATTTTGTCTATGAGGTTGACTATGGATATTTAAAGGATACTTCATCCATGGATGGCGCCGGCATTGATGTGTGGGTGGGCTCAGGGGAAAAGCGGGTGGACGCGGTCATGTGTACTGTTGACTGCCTGAAACGGGATTCGGAAATCAAGATTTTGATTGGATGTACGGAAGAAGAAAAGCTGTCAATATATCGAGCCCATAATGATACACAGTATATGAAAGGTATTATGATAAGGCGCTGAATGGAGCCAGACTTCAGTAACCGTAAGTATGAAATGCTGCTCGCGCGGCGGAATGAGATGAAAAATGACGACAGAATATTTACAGACAAAAGGCCGGATATTTGATATACAACGGTATTCCATCCATGACGGAACGGGAATCCGGACAATCTGCTTCCTGAAAGGCTGTGTACTGCGGTGCAAATGGTGCTGCAACCCGGAGTCCCAGGAGTACGGGATTCAGGAGATGACCGTTCAGGGCAAGACGAAGATCATCGGCCGCGATGTGACCGTGGCGGAGGTCATGGAGACCGTGGAGAAGGACAGGCCCTACTATGACCGCTCCGGCGGCGGCCTGACCCTTTCCGGCGGGGAGAGCCTCTGCCAACCCGAGTTCGCCAGAGACCTGCTCCGGGCGGCCAGGGCCGTGGGGATAGGCACCGCCATGGAGAGCATGGGCTGTGCGAAATGGGAGGCCATTGAGGGGATTCTGCCATACCTGGACCATTACCTCATGGACATCAAGCACATGGACAGCGAAAAGCATAAGCGCTTCACCGGAAAAGGGAATGAGCTGATGCTGGAGAACGCGAAGAAGATTGCGGCATCCGGCCAGACGTTCCTCAGCATACGGGTGCCCGTGATTCCCACTTTCAACGATACCCCAGAGGAAATCAGGGCCATCGCCCGGTTCGCGGATGCGCTGCCAGGGGTGGAGGAGATTTACCTGCTCCCCTACCACAGGCTGGGCCAGGACAAGTACGCGGGCCTGGGCAGGGTTTACGAGCTGCCGGACATCCTGCCGCCGGAGACGGAGCATATGGAGCGGCTGAAGCGGGAAGTGGAGAACTGCACGAAATTAAGATGCCATATAGGCGGTTAAGCGAACAAAAATGAAAAAGACAGATGCAATCCTCCGGCTTGTGAGGCAGGAGATTGAAAACAAGGATGTATTGGAGGTGGCCTGCGGCACGGCAGAATTTTCCTTATCCGCCGCACAGTATGCGAGGCAGGTCGCTTGTATTGATATCGACAGCAGCCGTCTGAACGGTTTGGTGGAAACCAGCGAAAATATCCGTTTCCGGAAGATGGATGCCGCTGAAATGGAGTTTGGGAGCGATACGTTTGATACGGTGATTCTGTACAATGCGCTTTGCCATATTGAAGGCCGGTATGATGCGATTATGGCTGAATGCAGGCGTGTGCTGAAGCCGGAGGGGCGCATCCTCCTGATCGCCACATGGAAGATGGACAGTTCCCTTATGGCGAAGATGTTCGGCGACAGGCTGGAATGGCTGGAAGGAAACTGTATTATGAAACTTGGGAAATGAGGTCGGTGTATGAAAAACGAGTGGCTGACACCAAATATACGTGTGAGAAACGCTGAAAGATGCACCAGGCTAATATGCGCGGGAACCTGCGGAGGACGTGTAGGATGAATAGGAGAATCGTCAACGATATAACGGATTTCATTTTTCTGGAGGACAGGCTGGAAAAGGCGGACGCGATTTTCATCCCCGGCGGTTCTTATCCGGAACTGCCGGAACGGGCGGCGGAATTGTGGAAAGAGGGATATGCCCCGTATGTGGTGCCCTCCGGCAGATTTTCCATCACCAGAGGGGAATTCGCGGGCGTGAAATCCAAAGCGGAAAAGTACGGAAAAAAGTACGCCACCGAATGTGAATTCTATACCGATGTGCTGCAGATCAATGGAGTCGCCCCCGACTGCATCCTTCAGGAGGCCGAAGCGCAGTTTACAGCCGAGAACGCCAGATTTACCAGAAAGCTTCTCGACGCGAAAGGCCTATGCCCCGGGAAAGCCATCATCTGCTGCAAAGGATTCCATTCCAGAAGATGCCTGATGTACTACCAGTTCAGCTTCCCGGAGACGGAGTTCATGATCGCGCCGGTGTGCGTCAACGTGACCCGAGAGAACTGGTATCTGACAGTCCAGGGACAGGAGAAGGTGCTGGGGGAACTGACAAGACTGGGAACGCAATTCGGGCCGGAGTGGGAGGATCTGCGAATCGCAGTGAGCCCGGCCAACGGTTCTTTGGAGATAAAAAATGAAGGTATAAAGTCTTGATTATTCAATGCTGCAAATTACAGAAAGGGAGGAGCTGCATGCATGAAAATAGGAGAAGTAAGCTTGCTGACAAATGATGTGATGAAAATGGCAGATTTCTATAAGAAATTGCTGGAGACAGACAATGGCAGCAATGATGAAGTGCATCAGACCCTCATCGGCCAAGAGACCATGCTGACCATATACAATGACGGCTCAGAGAAAAACAACAGGAACCAGAATATATGCCTTGCATTCACCGTGGACGATATTGAGAAAGCATACCACAGGGTCATAAGCCTTGGGGCGGAAATCATCGAGCCGCCGACGGCCCGTCCATGGGGAGCAGTCAACATGAGCTTTTATGACCCAGATGGAAATACCATATACCTGAGGGCTTTTCCGGGACCGGCACCGAACGGAGAGGAGAGCAATCCGGCAAAGACAAATTATCCCCCGGGATGGCTGTCCGACATCAGTTTTGTAGTCATCTTCGCGAACTATCAGGGGAAATGGGTCTACTGCTGGCATAAATACCGCGAGAGCTTCGAGCATCCGGGCGGCCATGTGGAACAGGGCGAGACACCCCTACAGGCGGCCAAGAGGGAACTGTATGAGGAATCCGGCATCACGGACTGTAGACTGGTGCCGTTGTGGGATTATGAGCAGAGATGGGGCGATGGAGTGGGAAAAAACAACGGAAGAGTTTTCTATGCGGAAGTCCATTCCCTGGGCGAGCTGCCGGAGAGCGAAATGAGCCACATCCAGCTGTTTGAATCCGTGCCGGAAAACTACACCTATGACTCTGCGGAGGAAGCACAGGATCTGGAGAGGATAGGCCGCATGCTCCAGGCGTTTCGGGAGTAGCACAGGATGAAAAGGCGATGCCCATTTTCAGCAATCCACTTTCTGAAAACCACAAAAATAAAACAAAAACAGCACAATTCAACATTTACTTGTTGACTTGTGTGGTGGATAGGCTTATAATGAAACCAATGATCACAAAAAAGAATCAGGAGGAATCAAAATGCAGAACGAGTACGAAATCAAAAAAGAGATCTGTGACATCGGCAAGAGAATCTACAACAGGAACATGGTAGCCGCCAACGACGGCAACATCTCCGTGAAGCTCAGCGACAATGAGTTCCTTTGCACCCCTACGGGCGTCTCCAAGGGCTTTATGACCCCTGAATATATCTGTAAGGTAGATGCCCAGGGCAACGTGATTCAGGCCAATGGCAACTTCAAACCCTCATCCGAAATCAAGATGCACATGAGAGTCTATCAGGAGCGGCCTGATGTCAAGAGCGTGGTACATGCCCATCCCGTATATGCCACCAGCTTTGCCATCGCGGGCATCCCTCTGACCCAGCCCATCATGCCTGAAGCCGTCATCGCTCTTGGATGCGTGCCTATCGCAAAGTACGGCAGACCTTCCACCATGGAGATTCCCGAGGCGGTTTCCGAGTACGTGCAGTACTTTGACGCAGTGCTGCTGGAGAACCACGGTGCTTTGACCTATTCCGATTCTTTGCTGAACGCCTATCTGAAGATGGAGTCCGTAGAGTTTTATGCGCAGCTTCTGTACCAGTCCAGGATGCTGGGCGGCCCCAAGGAGTTCACGCCCCAACAGGTGGAAGACCTCTATGAAATCAGGAGACAGTTCGGCATGAAAGGACGTCATCCCGCCAACCTCTGCCCCAACGTGAAGGAGGGCAAGCCCAGCTGCCATACTTGTGGTGGCGGATGCCACAGCGGCCAGGGAAGCTCCCATGTGTCAGCCGATATGGTGGCGGAGATTACCAAAAAGGTGCTGGAGCAGTTAGGCAAATAAACCGATTCCTGGCTGGAAGAATGCCTGGGACAAGCCCTGCCGGGCGTTACAGGAGAGTTGTTTATATATGGAAAAAAGAGAAATCGAGACAATCGTCCGTGAAGTCCTGGCAAAGCTGGAAAAGGAAACGGCAACTTTCCCGGGACTTGTGGAAGCCAACGGCGGGAAGACCCATGTCACTATGCCCCTTGCGCTGGCTGTCAGGCTCATCGAGAAAATCGAAGCCAAGGCGGCGGAGTGGAACATGAGAGTTGTCACTGCCGTCTCTGACGCAGCGGGGAGACCGGTAGCTGTCCATTGTATGGACGGTGCCTACATAGGCAGCTTTGACGTAGCATTGAACAAGACATACACATCCATAGCCTTCCAGATGTCCACAGCCCGGCTGGGATGTTTAAGCGGCCCCGGAGAAAGCCTATACGGCATCCAGTTCACCAATGAGGGCAGAATCGTCATCTTTGGCGGCGGCGAAGTGCTGGAGCGGGACGGCGTAATTGTCGGCGCATTGGGTGTCAGCGGCGGAAGCGCCGAACAGGACACCGCGCTGGCGGCATATGGAAAAAGTGTTTTTGCAGAACTGGAATAAAAACAGCAACTGCCAGCCCGGTGCCCAGAGGATTTACGGACGCATGCATTAAGCGGCCGGAAATTCTCTGTGATGATCCGGTACTGGGGTGGCAGTTGCGGAACTGGAATGGAGGTATCGAAGTGCTTGTAAATGAGAGTCTGGTACAGGATATCGTACAGGAAGTGGTGGCGAAAATGCAGATTGCGGAAGCCCCAGGCGGCAAGCATGGCATCTTCGCCGACATGAACGAAGCCATTGCGGCTGCAAAGGCGTCACAGCAGAAAGTGCGCAGAATGTCCCTGGATCAGAGAGAACAGATCATCAGCAATATCCGCAGACGCACTCACGAGAATGCCGAACTCATTGCCAGAATGGGCGTAAACGAGACAGGAATGGGCAATGTAGGGCATAAGATATTAAAGCATAAACTGGTGGCGGACAAGACGCCGGGCACAGAGGATTTGAAGACAACAGCGTGGTCCGGAGACAGGGGGCTGACCCTGATTGAGATGGGGCCTTTCGGGGTCATCGGTGCCATCACGCCCTGTACCAATCCCAGCGAGACCGTCATCTGCAATTCCATCGGCATGATAGCGGCGGGGAATACGGTGGTGTTCAATCCCCATCCCCAGGCGGTGAAAACCACCATTTTCGCCATCAATATGATCAACGAAGCTTCCCTGGAAGCCGGAGGCCCCGACAATGTGGCCTGTACCGTGGAACAGCCCACTCTGGAGACCAGCAATATCATGATGAAGCACAAGGATATCCCCCTCATAGTAGCTACCGGAGGCCCGGGCGTGGTGACGGCGGTGCTGTCCTCAGGAAAACGCGGCATCGGTGCCGGAGCCGGGAACCCTCCCGCAGTGGTAGATGAGACAGCGGACGTCAGGAAAGCCGCCGAGGATATCGTCAACGGCTGCACCTTTGACAACAACCTTCCCTGTATCGCCGAGAAGGAGATCGTGGCAGTGGAGTCCATAGCGGACGAACTGATGCATTATATGATTTCCGAACAGGGCTGCTATCTGATTTCCAAGGAGGAACAGGACAGGCTGACTGCCACGGTATTGACCCCCAAGGGGCTGAACCGCAATTGTGTGGGCCGTGACGCGAAGACGCTGCTTGGCATGATTGGGGTGACGGTTCCCGATAATATCCGCTGCATCGTCTTTGAGGGTGAAAAAGAGCATCCTCTGATTGCAGAGGAGCTGATGATGCCGATTTTAGGCATGGTCAGGGCGAAGGATATTGATGATGCCATCGAGAAAGCCGTGTGGCTGGAGCATGGCAACCGCCATTCCGCCCACATCCACTCCAAGAACATCGACAATATCACAAAGTATGCAAGGGAAATCGACACGGCCATCCTGGTGAAGAACGCGCCTTCCTACGCGGCGCTGGGCTTCGGCGGGGAAGGATACTGCACCTTCACCATCGCCAGCCGCACCGGCGAGGGCCTGACCAGCACCAGGTCTTTCACCAAGAGCAGACGCTGCGTCATGTCTGACAGCCTGTGCATACGCTAAAAGTGTGGGAAGCGCACGGGCATTCTTCCAGGCTTGCCCCATTTTTGAGAGCTAAGTGCATTGGGGGATGTTGCTGAAAGTGATATGGCAGTAGGTGGGATTATGAATCTGGAAAGGAGAGAAAAATGGCTGATACAGCGCAGATAGAGGAGATTGTGAAACAAGTGCTTGCCAGTATGTCCGGTACAGTAAGTACGGCTTCGGCGGCGAAAAGTGCGGCGGGCGGCGCCATCCCGAAGACGGCCCATGTGGCGATGCTGACGAGCCTGGAGCATTTTGAAGTAAAGGAATTTCCTATGCCGGAAGTCGGCGATGACGATATGCTGGTGAAGGTGGAAGGATGCGGCGTCTGCGGAACGGATGCCCATGAGTTCAGGAGAGATCCTTTTGGACTGATTCCCGTGGCCCTGGGCCATGAGGGCACCGGCGAAATCGTCAAGATGGGCAAGAACGTGAAGAAGGACAGCGCCGGTAAAGACCTGAAGGTTGGTGACAAGGTAGTTACCTGTATGATTTTCAAGGACAACCCGGACATCACCATGTTCGACCTGAACAAGCAGAACGTGGGAGGAGCCGATGTCTACGGACTGCTTCCCGATGACGACATCCATCTGAACGGATGGTTTTCCGATTATATTTTGATTCGGAAAGGTTCTACCGTATTCAACGTAAGCGACCTGGATCTGTATTCCAGAGTGCTGATAGAGCCTTGCGCGGTGCTGATTCACGCGGTGGAGCGTGCCAAGAGCACCGGGATACTGCGGTTCAACAGCAGAGTGGTGGTTCAGGGCTGCGGCCCTATCGGCCTGATCTGCATCGCCATACTGCGCACCATGGGCATCAACAAGATTGTGGCAGTGGACGGAGAGCAGAAGCGTCTGGACTTCGCGAAAGAGCTGGGCGCTTCCGATTCCGTTAATTTCAAGGAACATATGGAAGAAAAGCATTCCACGGCCATCGAAGCCCTGACAGCGGCCGTGGCGGAGAAATGCGACGGACATCTGGCGGATTTCGCGTTCCAGTGCACCGGTTCGCCAGCGGGACATTCCAATATCTATAAGTTCATCCGCAACGGCGGCGGACTTTGCGAGCTGGGATTCTTCATCAACGGCGGGGATGCCACCATCAACCCCCACTTTGACATCTGCTCCAAGGAGATTACCACCGTGGGAAGCTGGGTGTACACGCTGCGGGATTATGCCACCACCTTTGATTTCCTCAAGAGCGCCAAGAAAATAGGCCTTCCTATGGATAAGCTGATTACCCACACCTATCCGCTGGAAGAAATCAACGAGGCGCTGAAGACTAACCTGGCCATGACCGGCCTGAAGATTGCCATCATCAACAAGTAAGGCCGGGGGAAAGTAGGTTGGTGTATTCTGAGTGACAACGATGATGTTGATGCGGAGATGGGATAACGTTGGCATGGGAGTCATTCGGAACGACTGGATTTCACAGAGCGGGTTAATGTATTCTAAGTGACATCGATGAGGGACAGCCATGACAGGAAGAGAAAATGGCGCGGCGCATAGTCGGGGAAGCGAGGAGATATTATGGAAGATAAAAGTTCCATGGAAGAAAAGAATTCCATAAATGAAAAGGATTCTATAGAAGTAAAGAATTCTATAGAAGAAAGGAATTCCGCTGAGGATTCCATGGAAGAAGCGGTAGGGCTATTGGAGGTATACGGGCTGGTCTGCGCGTTCCTTGCGGCTGATGCGGGCTGTAAAGCGGCCGATGTCAGACTGGAGATTTTCGATAAAAATAAACCTGCGAACGCGGAGTCGCTGCCGGTGCCTTTGCTGGTGACGGTCAAGTTCCGGGGCAGCGTTGCGGCAGTGGAAGCAGCCATGGAAGCGGGAGAGCGAAAAGCAAAATCCGTCACCGGCGTGGTGCAGCGCCACATCATCCCCAGGCCTACCGGGGACACCGGGAAAATGCTGAAGATAAGCGCGTTCGACAAGAACTGACAAAACCCTCGATCAGAGTAAAGGGGCCGAAGCGAGTCTGGGCTGATGCCTCGCAGCTCTGCTGTGGGAGTTTCATAATAGGTACAAAGTTTTTCTAAGATAAAACTTCAAAATTAAGGAATGATAGCAGATCCGGAACATTGGAAACAGGACACAGAGCCCGGATTCGTGTATTTATGAAAGGAGAGCATTATGGCACAGGAAGCATTGGGAATGGTAGAAACGAGAGGTCTGACAGCGGCAATCGAGGCGGCTGACGCGATGACCAAGTCCGCGGAGGTATCCCTGATAGGTACAGAGAAGATTGGTTCCGGACTGGTGACTGTGATGGTGCGCGGCGATGTAGGCGCTGTGAAGGCAGCAGTGGAGAGCGGCTCTGCGGCGGCGAGCAGACTGGGAGAGCTGGTGGCAGCCCATGTCATCCCCAGACCCCATAACGATGTGGAGAAGATTCTGCCGAAGATTTAAAAGATACATCGTGGCAGAGCGAAATATCAGCAAAGGAGCCGGTAAATGAGCAATACATCATTGGGCTTTATCGAAATCACAGGTGTGGTTGCCGCCGTGGATGCCCTGGACATCATGTGCAAGACTTCCGGTGTGGAACTGGCTACCTGGGAGAGGAAACTGGGCGGAAGGCTGGTCACCATCGTGGTAAAAGGCGATGTGGCATCCGTCACGGAAGCCGTGGAGACAGCGGCCAGCAAGGCAATCAAGAAGCCGGTGGCCAAAGGCGTCATCGCCAACCCCCACGAGGAGATTCTGCGCCTGGTGAACCTAAGCGCAAGCAGGTTCATGGACAAACAGCAGCAGCCAGGCGGCCTTGACACACAGACGATACAGGAAGTATAGTAAATTTAGTGCGGAACTGGAAACAGCACTCCCTGTCCTGTACCCAGATAAAATTATGGACGCATGCACTTAGCGGCCAGAAATTTATCTCAGGGTATTGGGTACAGGACAGGGGGTGCGGAACTGGAATAGGAGGAAAAGAAATGGCACAGGAAGCATTAGGAATGGTGGAGACAAGAGGTCTGGTAGCGGCAATCGAAGCGGCTGACGCAATGTGCAAGGCTGCAAACGTAAGCCTGGTAGGCACCGAGAAGATTGGTTCCGGACTGGTGACCGTAATGGTGCGCGGCGATGTGGGAGCGGTGAAGTCTTCCGTAGAAGCAGGCGCATCCAGCGCAGCCAAACTGGGCGAGCTGGTAGCGACCCACGTAATCCCCAGGCCTCATAACGATGTTGAAATGATTCTTCCCAAAATGAAATAGAGATGTAAACCGGGAGCATAGCTGCTCTGCCCCGCAGATTTGGAGGAGAACATGGAACAACAGACAGTTGAGATGATTACACAGATGGTGCTTCAGACCATCAGCCGGATGGAGGAGAAGAGCAACGGCTATCAGGTGCCGGTGGGCGTGTCCGCCAGACATATCCATCTGACCCAGGAGCATGTGGAGACCCTGTTCGGCGAGGGCTACCATCTGACGAAAAAGAAAGACCTCATGGGCGGCCAGTATGCATGCAACGAGACAGTCACGGTGGTGGGCCTGAAGCTGCGGGCCATCGAGAACGTGAGGGTCTTGGGTCCTGTCAGGAAAGCGTCCCAGCTGGAGATATCCGCTACGGATGCCATGAAACTGGGCGTAGCCGCGCCCATCCGGGAGTCCGGAAACGTGGCCGGAAGCGCTCCGGTGGCAGTGGTAGGGCCTAAGGGCGTCATCTATCTGAAAGAGGGCTGCATCATCGCCATGCGGCATATCCATATGTCACCGGCGGATGCTATGGCAGCCGGGGTGAAAGACGGGGACATCGTCTCTGTGAAAGCGGACAATGAGAGAGGTACCGTATTCAACCAGGTGAAGATTCGTGTGAACGACAGCTTCACCCTGGAGATGCACATCGACACGGACGAAGCCAACGCCAGCAGGATTAAGACAGGCGACATGGTGACAATCATCAAGCAGTATTAGGAAAACAAAAAGCAGAGTCTGCTGCTGTCACAAGGTGCCGGGCGTTCCCGTCTCCATAGGATACGGTACGCCGTGAACGGCTTGACGGAATATTTGTCTTCCAAAGCGGTCTCTAGGCCGAGGGAGACTTGACAGCGTGGCAGCAGCATTTATATTCAGGGGCGGAAACATTTGCCGGAAGGATGCATGACGGGCGCATTTTCGCAACGTGGTACAGAAAACGGCAAATGGATACGCCCATGAGTATAGACGGATGAAGTCGGCGAGGCGGTACAGCCGTCTTGCCCCTCTCATCTGTTCCATAGGAGATACATACCATGATAGTAGGTAAAGTGATAGGGAGCATCGTCTCCACCCGAAAGAGCGAGAAGCTGATAGGGAATAAATTCATGATCATAGAACCTCTGGAGGAGATGGCAGCCGGCAGCGCCCGTTTTGTGGCAATCGACAATATCGGCGCAGGGATAGGCGAGACTGTGCTGGTAGCCACCGGAAGCGCGGCGCGGGTGGGCATGGAGAATGCGCCGGTGGACGCCGCCATTGTGGGAATCGTGGATGAAAATTGACATATGCCGGAGAAAGGGACGATTCAGATTCATATGAACGGACTGTCCCAAAATGATGGAAGGTTATAGTTTCTCAGGGATATTTTATCCTGATGAAAAGCAGGCGGGACAGGGAGGGGATTGTTCTATGGAAATACAGGCTTTAAAGCAGATTTTGCAGGAAAACGGCATTGTTGGCGCCGGGGGCGCTGGCTTTCCCACCTATGCAAAACTGGATGAACGGGCAGAGATTATCCTGATGAACTGCGCCGAATGCGAGCCATTGCTGAAGCTCCACAGACAGCTTCTGGAGCAGCATTGTGAAGAGATTTTGAAGACCTTTGACGGCATAGCCCGCACAGTGGGGGCGAAGGAAGCCGTCATCGGCATTAAGAGAGAATACAAGGCCGCCGTAAAGGCGATTGACAGATATATAGACGCATATCCGAACATGCGCATACAACTTTTAGACAGTGCCTACCCCATGGGTGACGAAGTGGTGCTGATTTACGAGGCCACAGGGAGAGTGATTCGGCCCGGCGGGCTGCCCATTGAAGAAGGCGTGGCTGTCTTTAATGTGGAGACCCTATACAATGCATTCCGCGCCCTGGAACAGCAGACCCCGGTCATGGACAAGCTGGTGACCGTGGTGGGCGAGGTGGAGCATCCGCTGACGGTGCGGGTGCCCATAGGGGCTTTCATCGGTGACGTGGTAGCTTACGCCGGTGGAATCAGGGTGAAAAACCCGGCCTATCTGGTGGGCGGGCCTATGATGGGGAATCTGGCGGAGGAGAGTGACGTGGTGACCAAGACCACCAATGCGATCATCGTCCTTGACAGAACCCATGTTCTCATACAGCGCAAGAACCGCAACGCCGCCATAGATCTGAACCGGGCAGCGGCATCCTGCTGCCAGTGTGAGACCTGCACCAGTCTGTGCCCCCGCCATATGCTGGGACATCCCATTGAGCCCCATAAGTTCATGCGCAGCGCTGCCAACAAGGACTTTCAGGATACCAATGTCTTTTTGAATACATTGTTCTGCAGTTCCTGTGGCCTGTGCGAGAATTTCTCCTGCCCTCAGGGACTGTCGCCCAGAAGCCTGATTGCGGATTACAAGCTGGGTCTGCGGAAGGCGGGCGTAAAGCCCCCGGCTGTGGCATCGGCTCCCGTCAGCAAAGCCAGAGAGTACCGCAAAGCGCCGGAGGAGAGGCTGGAGGCCAGGCTGGGTCTGTCCAAATACGATGTGGACGCGCCGCTGCAGCCGGATGGGTACTGGAAGGGGGAACGGCAGATTCACAAAGTGAAGATTCCGCTGAGCCAGCACATCGGCGCTCCGGCGGTGCCTGTGGTGGAAAAGGGAGCGGAAGTGTCCTGTGGCCAGTGCATCGCGAAGCCGGCAGAGGGACTGAGCGTAGCCATCCACTCTTCCGTGGACGGCAAGGTGCGGGAGGTCACGGATAAATATATTGTGATTGTGTGCAATTAGGCGGGCATCCGAATTGCACCAAAACCATTTATGTGCCATAACTGTGGAATGGATAAGAACGAAATATAGTATGAGAGCATCTGTGATGCATATGGGAACGGAAGCAGGAGGTAACAGCCATGGGCAAGGCTTTGGGAATGATAGAGTTCAAGACGGTTTCCGCCGGTGTGACGGCGGCGGACGCCATGGTGAAGACGGCGGCGGTGGAGCTGATGGAGGCGCAGACCGTCTGCCCCGGTAAATATATCGCCCTGATTACAGGGGATTTGAGCGCAGTGGACGCGGCGGTGGCCAATGCGAAGACCCAGTACGGCGAACAGCTGATTGACAGCTTTGTGCTGGGCAATCCCCACGAGGGCATCTTTCCCGCCATCTACGGCACCACCCATGTGGAGCATATCAGTTCCCTGGGAATTCTGGAGACCTTTGATGCCGCGGCCATCATCGTGGCGGCGGATGTG
>OFGX01000499.1_pt1 | contig 30107 bp, 41 predicted proteins | sample 1521831 | NCBI WGS metagenome assembly OFGX01 (sample SAMEA3504080, study PRJEB24116) | mouse gut metagenome | biome: mouse gut; feature: mouse-associated habitat; material: faeces | place: Denmark | collected 2011 | reverse complement strand
GAAGTTCGCCCACCGTTTCACGGATGAAGAGGGGGAAGAGTGGTTCTCTTTGATGATTTATAAGAACCGGGAAGAAATGGAAATTGATGCAGAACCTTTATATTGTTTTGCATCCAGGATTCACAGATAGAAAGAGAGGACAAGGGCATGGGATTATTAGACGGATTCACAAGTGATGGCACCGTGGACATGAAGTATACGGAATTTTACAAACTTATGAGGGAAGCGGCAAGGGCGGAACTGATGGAAAATGCGGCCAGGTGCAACGTGCCCCATGAGTACATCCGGGAAATGCTTACCGGGAAGATGGAAGCCCCGGAGATTCTGCCGGAAACAGAAGTACACCCGGACTATGAGATTGAAAGCATGATTACTTCCGCAAGGCGTTTCTTGCGTATGCTGCCGGATGAAGAACGGTTGGCAAGGGGTGTGGAAACATTAAATGGTATTGTGACACTGGCGGAAACGGAACGGCTTAATGAAATCATTCTGGACAATGCGGAAAAGTTAAAGTCCAGGGATGCCGCCAGGGAAAAGAAAATGCCGAAAGAATGGAGTTGTGAAACGTGCTTCCACCACAGAAAAGGAAAGGGACTTCCTATCTGCGGAGGATGCGAGGACGGGAGCAAATACACGCCAATGGATGACGGGCAGCAGGACCAGGACACGGACGGGGAAAGGGAGGATGGAAGCCATGGCAATGAATGAGTTAAGGGCAGAGGTTGAAGCCGCCGCCCAGGCAGAACTGAACCGGGCAAACGAAAGGTTCCCTTTATTCAATAGCCGCCATGAGGGTTACGCCGTGACCCTGGGGAAGATGGAGGAAGCCAAGGAAGCCCTGGACAATGCGGAATCTTCCCTTGCCGTGTTATGGGACGGCGTAAGAGGGAAAAAGATAGCTTGTTTCCTGGTGGAAGATGCAAAGCCAATGGCGATATACCGCCAGGCCGTGGATGCCGCTTGTGAAATGGTCCAGGTGGCGGCCATGCTGTTGAAATATGAAATGAGCCAGGCGGATGCAGACGGCCAGGCAGAAAGCGAGGGAAAAGACTATGGCGATTTATGCAGTTGATTTTGACAATACACTGGCCGTTACCAGGTTCCCGGAAATCGTGGGGCCAAAGGCAAAGGTTGGGGCGGCGGTGAAGATGCTGAAAGCCAACGGCCATAAAATTATCCTCTGGACAAGCAGGGCCGGAAAGGATTTAAAAGATGCCGTGGAATGGTGTACAGAGCAGGGCATTATCTTTGATGCGGTGAATGAGCCATTGCCGGAGCAGATGGACAGATGGGGGAATGACACAAGAAAAGTTTATGCGGATTTCTACATAGACGATAAGGCCATGACTGTTGAAGCCCTGGAAAGCATCATGGACCGGGTTGTGGACATAGTGGAAGAATATAAGTTGCAGCAGTAGGGCGGAAAGTGAGGGACTTAACATGGGACGCCGGATGCGGTTTGTGATTGGCGGAATGAAGTATGACACGGACAAGATGGAACGGGTGGCAGCAGTAAGGAAATGGTATAAAAATGACAGCCCTTTAATGCGTGCGGTATTCCAGGGGCAAGAAGTAGGAAAAACGTATGATTGCGAGTTATGGAAATCTGAAAAAGGGAACTGGCTGTTGACCCATGAGGAAGATTTCCAAAGGACGTATGGTGAAGCGATAGAGGAAGAGGAAGCAAAAGCCCTTTTGATGCGTTACGCAACGGAAACATACGAAAGTATGTTCGGTGAATTGCCGGAAGCATGAACGGGCAAAGCGAAACCCGGTTGAAAGGTGGGGAACACCAAAACAACCGGGTTGTAACTTAACAAGGACAGTATAACACAAGATATGGAGGAAAGAAAGAGTTTTCTTCCATATATAGAAAGAAAGGCGGAAAACATGGAGTTTTACATAATTATGGCGGCAGTAGCGGCGGCAATGCTGATTATATCCGGCCTGGCCTTGTTCGGTTTTGCACTGATAAAGAAAGCGTTTGATGGATTTCTGGACTGATTTTTAAAATGGGCGGTGCCCCTTGCCCGTCCTTGTAATGGGTATTAGCATATCGGACACCCTGGGGATTTATAGAAAGATATAAAGGCATAGGTGGTTGATGGTGATAAGAAGAGGGGAGGGAGGGGAGGAAAAGGGAAGTGATGCCCAGGAGCAGGAAAGAGGGTAGGGGCTTGACATATAAAGGTGGGGAACATGAAAAAACTGTATGATGATTACGATTATGAGGAAGCATACCAAAAGCAGTGTGACACCCTGGAAGAGTGGGAGTTGGAAAAGCTGTTAAAGGATGGAAAGGTGGGGTGCCTTTATCGGACTACCACCACCAAGGCGGAGAACATCCAGAACGGAACGGTATTACTGGAAAGCCAGGTATACCCGGCCTTTAAGGATAAAAAGGATATGCCAGTAACGGCAAAGAAGAGGGAAACCAGGCCGTCACAGCGGAACCTAAACGATAAGAACGCAAGACGTTATCTGATACGCCTGGCAAATATCAATTTCGGCAAGGGTGATATTTGGGCCACATTTGGATGGAATGATGATTGTCTGCCTGGTGATGAAGAGAGGGCCAGGAAAGATATAACCAATTTCATAAAGCGGATAAACCGCCGCCGGAAAAAAGACGGGTTGGACAATGCAAAATATATTTATATCCTTGCCTTTGACGGGTACAAACGCCCACACTTCCATATTCTGTTATCCGGGGACGGGATGGACCGGGACGAACTGGAAGAACTATGGGGGAAATGTGACAGACCGAACACCAGGAGGATAAAGCCGGATGATGATTTCCTTATAACCGGGCTTGCCACATACATATCACAGAACCCACACGGGACAAAAAGATGGTGCCCGTCAAAGAACCTTAAAAAGCCGGACAAGCCGACAAGAAGCTATTCAAAGTTTAAAAAGGGCAATGTGGAGCGGATGGCAAGGGACCATGAAGAACTGAAAAGCCAGATGGAAAAAGCATACCCTGGATTTGAATTTCTGGATGCAGAGGTTAAGTACAACGGAATCAATGCGGCGTTCTACATATACGCCCGTATGGTGAAGATTAAGCGAAAGGAGCCTAACAAGAAATGAAGATTGTTTCAGTAATCAATTTAAAAGGTGGGTGTGCCAAGACCACCACAGCCGTTTCCATGGCGGAACTGTTGGCAGAGGGGGACAAGAAAAGAAAGCGGCCTGGCAGCAGGGTATTGTTGTTTGACAATGACAAGCAGGGGAACGCTTCCCGTATGTTTGAGGTATACAACCGGGACCAGGAGGCGGAAGCGTGCCGGATTATGCGGACCGGCCACATGGGGGAAAACAGTATTCGGAGGGTTTCCGGGATTGCGGCGGATGAAAAACTGGATGTAATACCTTGCAACTATTTCATGGAGTTGGCGGAACTTGCCGTAAAGGCAGACCAGGACCATGCACAGCATGACCGTTATAAAACCGCCCTGGGGGAAGTTGCCGGGGAATATGACTATTGCATCATAGACAATCCGCCGGACCTGGGGATGAACGTCATAAACGCCATGGTGGCAACCCATGAAATCATCATTCCCGTGTGCCTGGATGCCTATTCGTTGGACGGCCTGGAAGAACTGGTGGAGCAGATAAACCAGGTTAAGGCGTTGAACCGAAAGGCCAGGATTGCCGGGGTGCTTATTACGGACTATGAGAAGTCGGACACAAGCGAAGCGGCGGAAAGTTGGTTGAGGGCAAAGAGCGGATGCCCTGTTTTCTCACAGAAAATCAGACATTCCACAAAGGCCAAGGATGCCACGTTCTACCACCAGACACCGACACGCTACAGTGTACGCAGCGGAGCCGCCCAGGATTATAAAGCCTTTGTGGCGGAGTATGTGCAGAAATTTGGGAACCTGGCAGCAGGGGAAAGGGGTTAAGGGATGGGATTTAATATTCTGGATGTCGTGAACGCCGCAACCAGGGCGGAAGTAGGGGAAAACAAGGATTACCGGGAAATCAACCTGGACTACCGGGACATTGTTGTGACGGAGCATAATAAATACAGCATGGACGAATTGCAGGAAATAGCCACGGGAATTGAAATGGACGGGTTGCAGCAGCCCCTTGTATTGGGGCGTGTAAATGGGGAATACTGGCTTGTTTCCGGCCACCGCCGCCTGGGAGGTATAAAAATCCTTGTGGCAGAGGGGAAAGAAGAGTTTGAAACCGTCCCTTGCCGCTACAAGGATATGACGGAAATAGAATTTCGGATTGCGCTTTTAATCGGCAACACGTTCAACCGCAAAATGTCGGATTATGACCTTATGACCCAGGCAGCGGACTGGAAAGAGGTATTGACCCAGGCACGGAAAGAAGGCTTGCTTGTCCTGGAAGCAGGGGAGAGGGTCCGGGATTATGTGGCGGCGGTGATGGGGGAGAGCGTGCCAAAGATAAGGACCCTTAACACCATAGACCAGAACGCCACGCCGGAAGTGAAAGAACAGTTCCAGAAAGGCAATATGGGCATCACGGCGGCCATGGAAGCATCCAGGGCAGACGAGGGGACCCAAAAAGAGATTGCAAAGGCTTCCGAGGACAAAGGCGGCATGGGTGCGGAGGAAATAAAGGCCATGGCCGAAGAGAAAAAACACCGCAAGACCAAGGAAGAGGAAACCAGGGAAGCCAATGTGTCAGATACCGACACAACCAAAGAGGAAAAGGAAAACGCCCGGAAACTTCATGCCGTAAAGATGATTGAAAAATATTACACATGGCTGAATGAAGAGGAAGTGGGCATCCTGGAAAGGATGTTGGAGGACTTAAAACGGCGTAAACGGGAATATGCCATTGAGGAAGAATAGGAGGTTTGGAAAATGAGGATGCAGAACATGAAGAAAGGGGAAACCACGGAGCAGATGGCCCTTTTCGTGTGGGCCGGGAACAATACACACGTCTTGCCGTGCCTTTCCCTTATGTACCACGTCCCAAACGAGGGGAAGAGGACAAACGGGGCGGTATTAAAGGCCATGGGGCTGAAAAGCGGCGTGCCGGATGTGTGTCTGCCCGTGGCAAGCCATAATTTCCACGGCCTTTACCTGGAAATGAAGTATGGCCGGAACAAAGCAACGCCGGAGCAGGAAGCATTTATGGCAGGGTTGCGGCAGCAGGGCTATAAGACAGCGGTATGCCATGGGGCAGAGGAAGCAAAGGCGGAAATCCTGGACTATTTGCAGGAACCTGGGAAGATGCCGCTTGCAAAGTGCCTAAACGCCCCGTGGATTGACGGGAAGTGTGACGGCGTTCCAATGGGGCGTATGTTCTGCCGGGAGCATTGCCGCAAGTGTGAAAGGCACACGCCGACACGGGCGGAAAGCACCATAAACGCCAACATGGCAGCAGTAGACGAATATTTCAAGGTGCCGATAATAAAGACCATTGCAGACCTTTCCGCCGGGAAGCCGCTAAAGAACATGACGTTGGAAGATACGTTGGAAACCATAAACAAGAACCTGGCGTTCCTGGTGACTGGAAAACAGTTGACCGTGGAGCAGTCGGCGGCGGTGCTTACCGTTGCCATGGATGCCTATAACCAGGCCAAGAAAGGGGAGGATAAGGCGTGAGAAAAAAGACAGACGGCGGCCATGCGATACCAGAAGAGGATTTAAGGGAAATGGAGCAGGAAGAGGGCCGGGAAATGCCGGAGGGCGTGGAGAGCCAGACGGGATATTGCCGCTTTTGCGGCCAGGGCGGCGTTGTCCATACAATGATGGGATGGGGCCAGGATGAAGTGAACGAAGCGGTAACGTGTAGGTGCCAGTGTGAGGAAGCCAAGAAGTATGCCGAAAGCAAGGAACGGGTGCAGAAAGCAAAGAGCCGTATCGAAGAACTATTCAGTAGCACGGCGGAAAAGCCCATTGACCAGAGCGTTGTAAATATCATGTTCCGGGCCGTGGATGCCATAGAGGAAAAGGCCATGAAAGGCATCACGATTGAAGTAGGGCAGGGCATAAAGGCAAGGGTTTCCAAGATGGCAAAGGAAAGCATAAAGGTGGAGCGTTCCGAAGTACAGAAAAAGACCTATGAGGAATAGGGGGGGCAGAGGTTGGAAAGGATGGATGCCGATATTAAGGCAGTAGCCAGAAGTATCATACAAGGCAACGAAAAGCGGAAAAAGAGAATAAAAGCCGGAAAGGCCAGTGCCTTTGACATTATGGCCGCCGCCGTTGTGGAAGATGCCTTGTGTTCTTCTTGCCAGAATATTGAGAGCATCCAGGCCAGGCGGCAGATGCAGAAAAGGATTTATGAGAGCATTGTATATAATACGCCCTATGAATACATAGCGGATGCCTTGTGTGGCCGCCGCCAGTTCTATGAGTATCGGACGGAATTTATAACACGGATTGCCCAGGCAATGGATATGTTGCCGGGTGGGAAAGGAATGGAAGATGGGAATTGATTTAAGCAGATTCAAAGTAATACATGGGGGAATGGTATTAAACGCCATAGCACTAATGGAAGTGCGGATGCCGGATGATATGGATTACAGTAATAGGGACACGATTGTAAAGCCCAGGTTTATTGAAGTCCTGGCAATCAATGAGGATGGGAACATTATATCTATCCGGGATGAAGCATGGACCTTTCAGTTTATCCCGGTTGTCACAAAGTAGCCAGGCGGCAGCAGGGCATACAGTAAACGGGTCAGAATATAGGGATGATTTATATTAACATGGGCTTATGGATGGGAATATCTGTAGGCCCTTAATCATGTACAGAGAAAGGATGGTGGCAGCAGTTGAAAGAATATGCAAAGAGTTTCTATCAGTCGGATGCCTGGAAGAAAGCAAGGCAGACAGCAATCAAGCGTGCAAACGGATTGTGCGAGCGGTGCAGAGCCGCCGGGCGTTTCGTTCCCGGCGTGATTGTCCACCACAAGAAGTATATAACGCCTGGCAATATCCATGATGCCAGGATAACGCTTGCCCTGGACAATCTGGAATTGGTTTGTGAGGATTGCCACAACAAGGAGCATAAGGCGAAGCACGCCGCACGTTACCGATTTGACGGAAACGGGAACCTGCTGCCGCCGCCAGGAGAAAAGGAGAGGGTACGCCCCCCCCGGTGGGCAGAATTTTGGAGGGGCCGGAAGAACCGAGGGAGATACCTCAAAAAAACTCCGCAGGGTCGCACGCATATGAGGGGGGATAAACATGGAGGAAAAGAAAAAATCTTCTTTAAGTAAGTCGAAGAAAACCGACACGCCAAAAAAGGCGGAAAAACTGGATGAAAATAAAGAGAAATCCGACACGAAACCTAAGAGAAGAGTAAACAAAATCACACCGGCCCGGATAAAAAAAGAGATAGATTTTTTAAAGCCAATGTTTGACGGGATAGATGACGAGGACAAGAAAAACCTGGTAAATTCGCTGATAGAGGAAGCGGCATTTCTGAAAGTGGCGTGCTTCCAGGCCAAGGAAGAACTGAAAAAAGAGGGGCTTACAACGGAAACCGTGAACGCTTCCCAGAAGTTTGTAAAGGCCCACCCGTCTGCCACAATTTATGAAAAATATTCACGCCAGTATACGGCCATAATCCACACGCTTATTGAATATCTGCCGCCAAAGGAGAAAAAGAACATAAGCAGATTGGCGGCGTTGAGGAATGGAAAATAATTATATCTTTCAGTATTGGGATGCCATACAAAACGGCACCGTAACGGTAGGCGAGTGGATAAGGACCATTTACAAAATCCTTGTGGATGGCCTTAAAAATGGCAAGTGGGATTTTGACGGAGAAAAGGCAGGAAATGCAATAGGTTTCATAGAAGAGTTTTGCCACCATTCCGAGGGCCGGAACGATTTACTGAAATTAGAATTGTGGCAGAAAGCCATTGTAAGTGCCATATTCGGCATCATGGATAAAAAGACCGGGTATAGGCAGTTTAGGGAAGTTTTCGTTGTTGTTGCCCGTAAGAACGGGAAAACATTGTTTGCCGCCGCAATAGCGGCATATATGGCATACATAGACGGGGAGTATGGGGCAAAGGTTTATTTCCTAGCCCCTAAACTGGACCAGGCGGACCTTGTGTATGATGCGTTTTACCAGATTGTCCAGGCGGATGACGAACTGGAAAGCATCACGAAGAAACGCCGGAGTGATATTTATATCAAGGAATTTAACACAAGCATCAAAAAGATTGCCTTTAATTCCAAAAAATCAGACGGTTTTAATCCGCAGATGGTTGTCAATGATGAAATGGAAGCATGGCCAGGGGACCAGGGCTTGAAACAGTATGAAGTAATGACTTCCGCCCTGGGGGCAAGGAAGCAGCCGCTTATATTGTCCATATCAACGGCAGGGTACATAAATGACGGGGTATATGACGAACTGATGCGGCGTGCAACGTCATTCCTAAAGGGCAATTCCAAGGAAAGCCGGATTCTGCCTTTCCTTTACATGATTGACAATATAGAGAAATGGGACAGCCTGGAAGAACTGAAAAAGAGCAATCCAAACCTGGGCGTTTCCGTGACAGAGGAATTTTATATTGAGCAGATAGAAATTGCAAGGGCATCCCTTTCAAAGAAAGTGGAGTTCCTTACAAAATACTGTAATATCAAGCAAAATTCCAGTGTGGCATGGCTTGACTATTGGGACGTGATGAAAGCCGTAAACGAGGACATACACCTTACTTTGGAGCAGTTCCGGGGCTGTTATTGCGTGGGCGGCATAGACCTTTCACGTACAACGGACCTTACGGCGGCATCAATCGTTATCTGGAAGAACGGGAAATGGAACGTCATAACAAAATTCTATATGCCCAAGAAACGGTATGAAGTGGCCGTGAATGAAGATAACGTGCCCTATAATCTGCACCGGGAACGGGGGTTCCTGGAAATATCCGGGGAAAACCAGGTGGATTACAAGGACGTTTACAAATGGTTCATAGAACTGGTAAAGGTTTATAAAATCCGTCCTCTGAAAATAGGCTATGACCGATACATGGCAGGGTATTTGATAGACGAACTTAAAATGGCCGGGTTCCAGACGGATGACGTTTACCAGGGCACCAACCTAACGCCTATCCTACACCAATTCGAGGGGGATTTAAAAGACGGAAAGTATAACCTGGGGGACAATACCCTTTTGGCATCCCACCTTTTGAACGTGGCCGTGGAAATCAATATGAATGACAGCCGCATGAAGCCCGTAAAGATTGAAAAGCGGTTAAGGATAGACGGGGCGGTTTCTGTATTTGATGCAATGACAATGGTTTCAAAATACCATAGCGAGATTGGAAAGAAGCTGCTGAACGAAGCGGCATAAGGCGGCATCCGGCAGCAGGATTTTAAAGTGGGTCAGAATTTCAACACGAATATATTTACAATGGGTCCATGGGCGTGTTCCATGGGCCTATTTTTGAGGAAAGGGGGTAATAGTACGGGAATCATTGCAAACGTGTTTGGAGCCTTTAGGGCGAAGTACAGACCGCTTTTATTGAGCCGTGGGGAATATGTGCCAACGGGGACGTTACGGGATAATGACATTGTGGGAGCCATAGCGGATGCCATAGCAAAGAACGTGGGCAAGCTACAGCCCCAGGTAATCCGAAAGGATGAAAAAGGGCTGACGGTGAAAAATGACTATCTGGCAAGGATTTTGACCTTGCGGCCATGCCCGGAAATGTCAACCTATGATTTCCTTTACCGCATAGCATCCGATTTGGTTTATACTTCCAATTCCTTTTCCGTGATTTTCTACAATGAGGATTTTACAAGGGTAACGAGCATACAACCGATTACAACGAAAAGTTACCGCATTTTTGAGGATGACCGCCACAACGTCCTATTCCGTTTCCGTTGGGATTATGACGGGGAAACGTACACGGTGCCTTACCAGAACGTCATCCACATAAAGGCAAGGTACAACAAAAAGCGGTTCTTGGGAACGTCCCCGGATATTGAGTTAAAACGGAGCCTGGACCTTGTGGAAACATCCGGGGAAATGATTAAGAACATTGTAAACCATTCCAATAGCCTTTCCGGGTATCTGAAATATAGCAACCTTGCAGATGATAAGGAACTAAAGGAAAAGGCCAAGGAGTTCCAGGAATCATATATGAACGCTTCCAACGCCGGGGGAGTTGCGGCACTGGATAGCACATATGAGTTCCACGAAATCAGCACAAAGACCACGCCGTTGCCTACCGCACAGATTACTTTCTTACGTGACAACGTATACCGCTATTACGGCGTGAATGAAAAGGTGCTGACTTCCACCCTTTCAGACCAGGAATGGATTTCATTTTATGAAAATGTGATTGAGCCAATAGCAATCCAGTTGGGTTATGAGTTCACATTTAAACTTCTTACGCCACGGGAAATAGGGTATGGAAACAAGATAGAGTTTACCGCCAACCTTTTGCAGTATGCGACATTGCAGACCAGGGACACAATAGGCGGAAATATGTTTGACCGTGGAGCCATGACAATAAACGAATACCGGGCACTTATGTATTATCCGCCAACGGAGGACGGGGACGTGCGTATGGTTTCGCTGAACTATGTAAAAGCCGGGGACCAGAGCCTTTACCAGGTGGGAAAGGACGGGCAGCAGGGCGGAGATGGGGAACTGCCGCCGGGGCAGCAGGACAGACAACGCCGGGCAATGGAAGCGGCGGCCCGTGCTTATTTTACGGCCATGAAAGGGGGTTAGGAGGATGCCGGGCATAAAGAAAAAATTTATGGCGTGCCGGGACGGGGCACACGCAACCGTGGAACGGTTCTATGAGTTCAAGAACGCAACGGAAACCACCGTGGACCTGTATTTTTACGGGGATATTGTTTCAGACTGGTGGGGAGCGTGGCAGGAAGAGGACCAGTACCCGGAAGCAATCAAGAATTTCCTTGCGGAAGCCGGGGGAAAGGATTTGAACATATACATCAATTCCGGCGGCGGTTCCGTATTCGCCGGGATTGCCATTTACAATATGCTGAAAAGATACCAGGGAAAGAAAACCGTCCATGTGGATGCCCTGGCCGGGTCCATTGCTTCCGTCATTGCCTTTGCGGACAGCGATATGCCAACCATACCGTCAAACGCTTATCTGATGATTCACAAGCCATGGGCAGGGTGCGAGGGGAACGCCACGGAACTTAGAAAGATGGCGGAAAAACTGGATGCCGTGGAAAGCGGCATTATGAACATTTATGCAGAACATCTGGCGGAGGGTGTGGACATAGAAACGGTGAAAGGGATGGTGGAAGCAGAAACATGGCTGAACGGAACCCAGGCGGCGGAGTATTTCCGGGTAAAGGTGGGGGAGGAAAACACCATTGCCGCAGCGGTGCAGGATTACACGAAACTGTATTGCCATAATACGCCAGGGGAGATTTTAAAGCCGGAGAGTGCAGCAGGGCAGCAGGACACAGGGGAGCAGGACAGACGGAAAGAGATTGTTTCACTTGCCATGGAGTATATGACCAGGTGAGGGAGTAAGAAAGGAGAACATAGCAATGACAAGAGAAGAGTTGATGAAACTTTCCAAAAAGGAACTTAAAAACCGGGCGGCGGACCTGGGGAAGAAAGCCCAGGCGTTTTCCGGCCAGGAATTGACGGATGCCATGGACGAAATGCGTCTGATTGGTGAAATCCTGGATGAAATCAAGACAAGGGAAGAATTGATGGCAGCAGCCGCCGCAGCAGGGACAGCGGACCCGGAAGAGGGGGCAGAGGAACCGGGAGCCGGAGAGGGGAGTCAGGAGCCGAAGAACCAGGCCAGGGCAAAGAGCGGCAGGGCCTTAAAGGACGGGAAGAAAGTCACTTTTAAGGCAAAGGCGTTGGCAAGTCCCAGGAACGCACTTTCCACCGCCAACGGGATTGTGATGCCGCAGCATGACAGCCCGGACATTTCCCCCACGTTCAACAATGTTTCTTCCCTCATTGACCGGGTGCATACCGTTCCGCTTCCGGGCGGCGAAAGCTACAGACGGCCCTATGTGGTTTCCTATGGGGACGGGGCAGGAAGCACCGCAGAGGGAGCGGACTACAACGCTTCCGAGCCGGTATTTAACTATGCGGAGATTGTACGGGAGAAAATCACGGCCTATGCCGAAGAGCCGGAAGAAATGATTAAATTGCCGGATGCGGATTATGATGCCGTGGTGGAGGACAGCGTGACCCGTGCAATCAAGCGTTACGCTTCCAGACAGATTTTAGTGGGGCCGGGCGGAACTGGAAAGTTCCGTGGAATCTTTTTCAATCCCACAGAGGAAAAGGAACAAGTCATTGACCCGTCCACGGACATCACCACGATTACGGCCATTGATGACGGGACCCTGGATGAAATCATTTATTCCTATGGCGGTGATGAAGATGTGGAGGACGTTGCCGTGCTTATCCTCAACAAAAAGGACCTTAAAAAGTTCGCAAAGTTGCGTGACAAGCAGGGCCGCAAGGTGTACACAATCAAGAACCATGGCAACACGGGAACCATTGATGAAGTGCCTTTTATCATAAATTCCGCTTGCGGAGAGGTTGGAGGAACCGCCGGGGCATATGCCATGGCATACGGCCCGTTAAGCAATTATGAAGTGGCAATTTTCAGTGATATTGATGCAAGGAAATCCGAGCATTACAAATTCAAGCAGGGCCAGGTTGCCTACCGTGCGGATGTGTTCATGGGCGGAAACGTGGTTGCCAAGAATGGGTTCATCCGTGTAAAGAATCCGGCAGCGGCAAAGTAGGAAGCAGGAAAGGCGGCAGGGCATGACAAAGGAAGAACTGATTTCCAGGGCAAAATTGCGGATTCGCAAAATGTCAACTGACACCCTGGACATAGACGTGGGGCAACTGGTAGAGGTTGCCCTTGCAGACCTAAAGCGCATAGGGGTGCATCCGTCATACTTAGGGCCGGAGGACATAAAGGACCCGTTGATTGTGGAAGCCGCTTTACTCTATGCGGATGCAAACTTTGGACACCCGGACAACCACAAAGAACTGATGGAATCATACAACATGATTTGCACGAAAATAAAGGGCGGTGGCTACAATCGAAGCAATAGTGAAACTGTTGGTTAAAAAGAACCCAAAGGAATACCTGGAAAAAGAAGCCTATGGGACAATCCACCCGGTAGGCCGTGATGAATTTACGGCAGCAGGGCAGAAAAGTTTCAAGGCATCCATGATGGTTGAGGTTTGGGGATTTGAATATGAGGGGCAGACGGAAATAGTGGTGGACGGCAGGACATTGGCTGTCTATCGGACATACGGCCCCAAAAGCAACGGGAAGATTGAACTTTACGCCGGGGAAAGGGCTGGTAAGAATTGAGGACATCCATTGACGGCCTGGGGGATGCCATAATGTCACAGTTGGAGGAATGGACAAACGGGGAGTTGAAACAAGCCGTAAATGAGGGCTTGAAAGAAACCGCCGCCGCAGTGGAAAAGGCGTTGAAGCAGGGCGGACCGTACACGGAGAGAACCGGGAAATATACCAAGGACTGGACGCATGACGTAAGGGGCAGCAGGGCATCCGCAATTACTGGATTGAACGGATATTCCGTGTATAACAAGAAAAATTACCAACTGACCCATTTACTGGAAAAAGGGCACCAGGCAAGGAACGGCGGCAGGGTAAGGGCGTTTGAACATATCGGCCCCGTAAATGATACCCTGGGGGAATTGGCCGTACAGAAGATAACGCAGAAAGTGAGGGGATAGCGTGGGGGTTGAAGAACTTGTACAGAGGGCAAAGGCATTTTCTGTAAAACACGGAATACCGCTTGCGAAGAACCAATTTGAGGGAACCGTTGATGACCCGGTGCCGCCGCTTCCCTATATGGTTTATATGCTTCCGCATGATACGGGCAGGGGAGCGGACAACCTAAACAATTTAAAGGCCAGGGATTTTGACCTGGAATTATATACCGTGGCGGATGATGAAGAACGGGAGGACCTGGCCGGAAAGATGGAAGCGGAAATTTTCCCGGATGTGGAATATGAAATGTACCTGGCCCCTATCCCGGATGAAGAATGTTTCCAGACGGCCTATGAGGTAAAGGGGCTGCTTACCAAAACGAAAGGAGCGAAAAGAGCATGAACAAAGAAAGCATTGTCTTAGGTTCCGGCGATTTGTATTGTACGGAGTTTGAGGGCACGGACAAGGAATTGCCAACCAATGAAGCATTGGAAACGGAAGAAAACCGCCTGGGCTATATCAAAGGCGGTGCTGAAATCGAATATGCACCGTCTTTCTACGAAGCCAAAGACGATATGGGAAAGGTTTCCAAGGTCATCATAACGGAAGAGGAAGCAACCTTTAAATCCGGGATTATGACCTGGTGCGGAACCACGTTACAGAAATTATGCCAGACCGCAAGGGTCACGGAGGACAAGGCAAAGAAGAAACGCATTGTGAAGATTGGAGGAATCGGCAATGCGGATGGAAAGCGGTATGTTATCCATTTTGTACATAAAGACCCGGTGGACGGGGACGTAAGGGTAACAATCGTTGGAAACAACCAGGCCGGATTTACCATTGCATTTGCCAAGGACAGCGAAACCGTCATTGATGCAGAGTTTAAGGCACAGCCCATGGACAAGGAGGGCACGCTTATTCTGTATGAAGAGGATATGGACGCTACAGAGGAAGCAGCAGGACCCGAAAGCGGAGGGGGACAAGGCGGAGAAGAGGAACCCGGCGGCGAAGTATAAGACCGTAAGAGCGGCCAGGGAGAAGCCCCCAGGCCGCTTATTCCATGAAAGGAGAATGAGGGCATGGCAGTAAAGGAATTTAATTGCAACAAGCTGAAAAGGACGTTCTGGCCGTTCACGCTGAAAGACAAGGTGGACGGGGACGGGAACGTGGTGGAAAAGGGCAGGAAAATCATTGTGAGGATGCCGCAGAAACAGGTTTTTGAAGCCATTAAGGAAATCCAGGACGTGGAAGAGGAAAACGCCACGGTGGAGGACACGGAAGCCATTTACAGACTGTTGGCGGCAGTCCTTAACAACAATATGAACCGTGTAAGGGTGACGGAAAAGAACCTGGAGGATTACGACATAGAAGAGTGTACGGCAATCCTGGAAGCCTATATGTCGTTTGTGGACGAACTGAAAACAAACCCAAACTAACCATGCCCTTTTATCCACGCCAGGATAAAGGGGAAGAGATACCGTACACATTGCTTACACGCCCGGAAAAACTGGTGATGGATTATTGCCATATAGACATTTACGAAGTGCAGGAAATGGAGATTGACGTTTATCTGTTTTTCATGCGTGAAGCAATGATTTATGAAAATTCACAGACCGAAGAGGGCCGGGAATATCTGAAAAACTGTTGGCGGATGGAGCAGACGAAGCCGGACCGTGAGGGGCTACGAAGAAATTTCAAGAAGAAAGGGGGCTGATACCGTGGCAAACAAGGGGATAAAGGGAATCACTATTGAGATTGGTGGAGATACCACCAAACTTGAAAAGGCACTTTCCGGCGTGAATGGGAAAGTGAGGAATACCCAGGCAGAACTAAGGGAAGTAAACAAACTTCTTAAAATGGACCCCAAGAACACGGAAGCCCTGGCACAGAAACAAACGCTTTTAAGTGATGCCATTGAGGAAACCAAGGAAAAACTGGATATTCTGAAAACGGCGGAAAGGCAAGTGCAAGAACAGTTCCAAAGGGGAGAGGTTTCGGAAGAGCAATACCGGGCATTGAAAAGGGAAATTGAAAAGACAAGCCTGGAATTGGAGGATTTGGAGGAAGCGGCAAGGCAGACGGACAAGGCCGTGGAAGAATTGGGGAAGTCATCCGCTCTTTCCGGCGAAGAATTGAAAAAGGCAGAGGAAAAGGCCGGGACTTTCAAGGAAAAGTTAGGGAAGCTAGGAGAAGCGGCGGAGGGTGCGGCAAAAGCATTGGGGGCCGGATTCGTTGCCGCCGCTACATATGCCACAAAGTTTGAAACGGATTGTGACAAGGCATTAAACACAGTCATCACACAGACGGGGGCAGCAGACAGTGAAGTGGAGGGGTTGGAAGAAACCCTTTTAAGCATATACAAGGATAATTTTGGCGAGGACATAAACGACATAGCAACGGCCATGGCGGCAGTCAAGCAGCAGACGGGCCTTGCAGATGAAGAACTGAAAAACACCACGGAAACCGCCATTCTGATGCGTGATACCTTTGATATAGACGTAAACGAGGGCATCCGGGGCGTTAATGCCATGATGAAGCAGTTTGGTATTTCTTCCGAGGAAGCATACAACCTTTTGGCCCAGGGGGCACAAAAGGGGCTGAACCAGAACGGGGACCTTGCGGACCAGTTGGCAGAATATTCCGTGTATTACAATGACCTGGGGATTTCCGCAGAGGAAGCATTTAACATGATGGCGAATGGTGCCAAGAACGGCACGTTCCAGATTGATTATCTGAATGATGCCGTGAAAGAGTTTGGCATAAGGGTAAAGGACGGAACGGCGGATGATGCCTTTAAGGAATTGGGGCTTAATGCGGAGGATTTGAAAAAGAAGTTCGCAGAGGGCGGCGAAGGTGCAAGGGAAGCCTTTGATATAGTGAATAATGCCCTTTTTTCTTGTGATGATAAGGTGCAGCGCAATATTTTGGGCGTTACCCTTTACGGGACAAAATGGGAGGATTTAGGGGAAGATGCGGTGCGTTCCCTGGTGAATACCCAGGGTGAGATTTCCAACGCCAATGATGCCCTGGAAAAGATAAATGAGAATAAATACAATGACCTGGGGAATCAGTTTGAAGAGTTGGGGCGGAACATCAAAGTTGATTTGATAAAGCCCATAGGCGAAGAACTACAGCCAGTAATCAGTGATGTAATAAAAGAAGTCAAAAGCAAAATACCGCAAGTAAAAACCATTGTGCTTGCGGTTATCGACAAGGTAAAGGAATTTATCTCTTTTGTGTCAAAGCATGGGTCACAGATTATTTCAATCATTGCCGGGATTGCCGCCGGGATGCTTGCATGGAACGTGGTAACAATGATTCAAGGGCTGATTTCTGCCTTTAAGGTATGGAAAACAACCACCGAGGGCGTGACGATTGCACAGAAACTTTTGAACACGGCAATGAACGCCAACCCTATCGGCATTGTGGTAACGATAATAGGAACGCTTGTGGCGGCACTTGTTACCTTGTTCGCAACGAATGAGGATTTCCGAAACAAAGTGATTGCCATATGGAACAAAGTAAAGGAAGTGGCGGCGGACGTTTTCGGTTCCATTGCGGACTTTTTCACCGTCACAATACCAAACGCCTTTAAGGCCGTGGTGAATTTTATAAAATCGAACTGGCAGGGGCTTTTACTGCTGATAGTCAATCCATTTGCCGGAGCCTTTAAACTTCTTTACGATAATTGCGGGGCGTTCCGGGAATTTATAGACAATCTGGTGGCGAACATCAAACAATTTTTTCAAAATTTGTGGGATGGCCTGGTTTCCATTTTCCAGGGCGTGGGCAAGTGGTTCACGGACCGGTTCACGGAAGCATACAAAGGCGTGACCCGTGTATTTGCGGCCATTGGTTCCTGGTTTGGGGCACGGTGGAACGATATAAAGAACGCCCTGGCCCAAGTAGCAACCTGGTTTCTCACCATGTTCACCAACGCCTACAATAACGTGACCCGTGTATTTGCGGCAATCGGTTCCTGGTTCGGTGCCAGATGGACGGAAATAAAGTCCGCCCTTGCAAACGTGGCATCCTGGTTTTCAACCACATTCCAAAACGCATACCAGGGCGTGGTAAACGCATTTTCAAACGTGGTTTCGTTCTTTTCTGGCTTATGGGAGAAAATCAAGGGCTGTTTTGTGGATGTGGGCGTGAAAATCGGTTCTGCCGTTGGGGATGCCTTTAAATCGGCAATCAATAGCTGTCTTTCCACCATAGAGGGCGTGGTAAATAAATTCATAGGCATGATTAACGGCGTGATTGATGTAATCAATGAGATACCGGGCGTTTCCCTGGGGAAGATAGGAACCTTGTCATTGCCAAGACTGGCAAAGGGCGGCGTATTGAGGGAGGGCCAGGCCATGGTGGCGGAAGCCGGCCCGGAACTTTTGAGCATGGTAAACGGAAAAGCGGTTGTAACGCCGCTTACGGGGACGGCAAGGAACCACGCCATGGAGAACGCCGGAAAAGGCGGCGGTGGATATGTACAGAATGTGAATATAACAAGCCCAAAGGCGTTAAGTCCTTATGAGGTGGGCAGACAGACCAGGCTACAGACCAGGGCCATGATTTTAAGGATGCAAAGGGGGTAAATCCAGTGTCGGACATTAAAGTGATATGCACAAGCGATAAGAACGTGGCATTGACCTTTACCTGGGACGGGTTTACCCCGTTCCACCTGGTAGACATAGAGGGCATATACGGGATAGAAAGCAACGTGGTAACAAGCGAGAACACCACCACGGACGGCAGCACCTACCAGGGAGCCACGGCAAAGGAAAGAAACATTGTGCTGACCGTGGAAATGGATGGGGACTATAAGGAGAACCGAAACCTTTTATACCGCACGTTCCCCATAAAACGGACCGGGACCATGCAGTATATAGAGGACGGGGAAGCCAAGACTATTGATTATGAGGTTGAAAACATCCTGCCGGGAGCCACAACGGGCGTGGTGCGTGACTATACCATTTCCCTAAAATGCACGGACCCGTATTTCAAGGACCTGGCAGACATTGAAGTGGTGATGGCATCATGGGTGAGTGATTTCTTTTTCCCGGCGTGCTTCCCGGAAGAGGGCGTTATATTTGGGCACCGGGAAGCTGAATTGGTAAAGGAAATTGAAAATGACAGCGGAGCCGACAATATCGGCATTGTGGTAATCTTCCATGCGGACGGTGCCGTGAAGAACCCGGCCATATACCATGCCGAAAGCGGAGAATTTACAAAGGTTGGATATACGGAGAACAATTTCACCATGGCATCCGGCCAGTACGTCATCATAAACACTTATACCGGGAAAAAGAACATATACCTTTTGGACGGCGTGACCCAGGCGGAGATTGAGAACCATAAAAACAATTATGGGGTGATTGATTGGGATGCCGTGATTGAACGGTACGGAACCGTGATAAATGAATACCTGGATGAAGATGGGGACTTTATACAGTTGCAGGATGGGACCAACACCCTTACCTATTCGGCGGATGAGGGCGTGAACTATCTTTCCATATCTGTATATTACAGAATTTCATATTTGGGGGTGTAGGAATGGAAATACACGTCTATGACAGAAACCTTAGACGGTTGGGGCACATTGAGAACCACACGTCCCTACAGTGGCACAGAAAATATTATGAATGTGGGACATTTGAACTTCACTGCCCGGTGACGGCGGAAAATCTTAGGCTTTTGAAGCCTGGGAACGTCATTGCCAAAGGGGACAACAAACTGGAAGCTGCCGTGATACGGGGGGACCAGACGGAAGAGGAAAGCACGCTTGTAAATGAGATTACCAGGAATGGAAAGTTTCTTCCCGTGTACCTGGGGGACCGTCTGACCGGGCCGCTTTTCAATTACAGCGGAACCGTGGAAGATGCCATGCGTTTTATGTTGGGCAGGATGGCAGCAGTTCCCCTATTGCAGATTGCGGAGGGGACCGGGGACAAGACAAAAATACAGTTCCAGGCCACTTACAAGAACGTCCTGGAATACCTCACCAAACTGGCGAGGTATGCGGAAATCGGGTTCCGTGTGGTGCCGGATTTCAAGAAAAAGACCATGACCTTTGAAACCTATAAGGGCATAGACAGAACCCAGGCACAAGGGAAAAATCCCAGGGTCATCTTTTCGGAAAGTTACGATAATCTGAACCAGGCAAAGCATAATTACAGTGACGAAAGCATGAAAACCAAAGTAATTGTGGGAGGGGCAGGGGAGGGGTTGAACCGTGTCTATGTGACCGTGGGCGGCGGAAGCGGTTTTGATTTACGGGAGGTTTTTCTGGATGCAAAGGACATAAACAAGGATGAACTGACGGAAGCGGCATACCTGGCCGCATTGCGGACCAGGGGGCAGGAATACCTAAACGAAAACAAGGTATTTGAAAACTTTGAAGCTGAAGCCGAAGCGGACGTGAATTTCACCTACCAAAAGGATTATGACCTGGGGGACGTTGTGACCGTCAAGAAGAAAAAATGGGGCACGTCACAGAATCTACGGATAACGGAACTTTGCGAGGTTTACGAATACGGGGGGATGTACGTTGTCCCCACGTTTGGGGATGCCCTGCCCACGGCAATAAAATGGGACGATTAGGGGAAAGGAGGAAAAGACAATGGCAGTAAGGGGTTTCTTCTACAACGCCACGGATTTGAACGATAAGGAGCGCAGATACAACGGCCAGGACATGAACGAAGATAAGGCACCTTTCTACAAAGAGGGCGTTGTATACGGCCATTTGCAAGTCACGGCAGGGGACGGGATGGAAGTAAGGGTGGATGGCGGAAGCCGGAAAGGGTACGCCTATATTAATCTTCACACCATACACAATACCGCCGTCCTGCCGCTTACCGTGAGCCAGGCAAGCGGAACACTCCCCAGGATTGACCGGGTGATTGTGCGGAATGATGAAACGGAGCGCAGACCAAGTATTTTTATCCGGGAGGGTGCATTTTCAAGCAAGCCGCAGCCGCCGGGGCTGATAAACAATGATGTAATCCAGGAAAAGAGCCTGGCCCGTGTCTATGTGAGGGCAGGGGCGGTGGCGATTACCCAGGCGGACATAACAGACGAAAGGGCGGATGATTCCGTGTGTGGGTTCGTGGCTTCACAGTTCAAGGAACTGGATTTCTCACAATTCCTTTCACAGTTCAACGCCTGGTTCACAGAGGTAAAAAAGGCAATGGAAAAAGACCACGCCGCTTTTGTGAAAGAGTATACCGAACTTATCCGGGATTTCATGGATGGCCGGGAAGCTGATTTAGAACAGTTCAATGCCTGGCTTGCCAAAGAGAAAAAGGCAATGGAAAAAGACCGTCTTTCCTTTATGGAAGAATACGCCGGGATGACAAAGGATTTCATGGAAACCCAGGCGGCGGAATGGGAAAAGTGGTTCCAGGGAAAGCAGGATGAACTTGCCGGGGACGTGGCCGGGAAATTGCAGTTGCAGATTGACGGCCTTAGAAAGAAAGTCCATAACATGGCGTTCAAGCTATGGATTGCCTACCGTCTGGAAAGCATCCAGGGAGCCGTTACCCTCACGCTTACCAACACCACAACGGGGAGGGTGCAGACGGCGGCGGTTTCAGAAAGCGGCGTTGGCTTCCATATCCAGGAAGCCGGGGACTATATCATGGAAACGGATATGGAAGCCGTGATGCCCATACCAAGGACGTTTTCTGTTGGAAACGTGGACCATATGCCGCCAGGGTATACAATGACCGTTTCGTTGCGTGAGTGTGCCAATATGGCCTATATAGGCAACTATATTGGAACCCATATATTAAGCTAAAAAGAAAGCGAGGTAAGAGGATGAAAGGATTTCCTAAAGTAATCAAAACAAAGTCGGACCTGGTAAACACGTTCAAGATGGCGAAGAAAGGGAGCCTTAAAAAGTCGGATTGGTTGGAAGCCGTGGCGAAACTGGAAAACCAGAACTGGATTATGTGCCCGGTCATCAATCTGTCAGAGGACAGAAAGGCGGTCACAATCATGTTTTGTGCCGAAGCGGCAGCAGGGCAGAGGGTCAAAAACGGGGCGGTTTATCCGACCATACAGAGCGTTGAAACGGTGGAGGTGGATAAACATACCACCGACACGGAAAACGCCGCCACAGAGGGCCAGGAAGCGGCCAGGGAGGGCACGGGAAGCGGCCAGGCGGCAGCAGGGCAGCAGAACGCCACAACCCACACTATACTGAACCTTTCCAAAGCCGTGAATATCGGCACAATGGAAATCGGCATCCCGGCGGCGGTGACGTTCTATGACCGCATGGGGATTTCCAGGGAGGAAGTAGAGGAAATGAAAGGAGAATTGGAAGCGTGAGCAGATTATTTGTGTATGATGAAAATATGTTGGATGAACGGGCGAAGATTACCGTTGCAAAGATGGCGGCCATTTCTGATATTGTGGCCCCGGACAAGGCGTACATCCAGTACAGCGGACGGGGAGAAATCACGGTCATTGGCGGATGCGTGATTGCGGTGGGTGAAACGTCCGTGTTCAAGACGGCGGAAACCATACTTACAAAGGAAAATCTGGACCAGGGAAGCGATTTTGCACATGGCAATGATTATTATATCTATATTTGTGACCCGGGAACGGATGACCAGGACGAACGGTATTTGATTTCCTTAAATTCCACGTTCCCGGACGGCGAGGGATGGGACGATACCAACACCCGGAAGATTGGCGGATTCCATTATGGCCGTGTGAGGAATACGGACGAATACGGCAGGCCAATCAATACATCCGGGGCGGTAAGGGGTGCCGGATGGGAGGGGAATACCCGTGTGGACATTATCCCCAATTCCGTATGGACAACGAAGCACCGCCCTAAATGTGACCCGTCCGGCATGGTATACCTGGGGAACGCCTTGTGGGGTGATATTTACCTTTCCAGTGATGACGGGGCCAATGGATTACAGTCTGTCTATTGCGGCACGCCTATCACGGGTACGGAGGGCCTTAACTGGTATATTGCAGGGGAAAGGGCAAGGCGTGTGGGGAAGCGTCTGCCGGATTACATGGAATTTACCGTGGCAGCGGACGGAAGCCCCCAGGGGTTGGATGATTCCAACACGAACGGGTGGACGGCAACCGCAAATAAGGCAAGAACCGCCGTTGGGAACATTGCAAACGCCGTGAGTGCCTTAAATATATGTGACCTGGTGGGGAATGTGTGGAAATGGTTGGTTGAACTGTTACATGACCCAACGGGGGCATCCTGGGCGTGGCACAATGTGTTAGGCAGCGGTTACGGCCAGGCATACATGGCGAACAGTACGGGCTTGCGCGCCCTCGTTGGCGGCGGCTATTGGTCCAACGGCGTGCATTGCGGTTCGCGGGCCGTCGTTTGCCACAATGTTCCGTGGAACGTGTACGCGAGCATTGGCGTGTGGTGCGTGTGTGACAGTCTGTAAATCTGTTGGGGACGGGCGGAAGCCCGGCCCTGGCTTTTGAAGAGGTGGGAAAATGGCCCAGGGAAAAGAAACCGAAAACAAGCAAACAAACGGTTTCATGGAAAGCATGAAACTATTCCAAAAAGTTTATGATTTCCTGGTCTATATCTTTCCAATCTTAGGACAGCTTCCGAAGTTTGAAAAGTTCGCATTGCAGCTATACATAAAGCAGTCACTTTTTGAACTGGTAAAGGACATAATACGGTTCAGAAAGACGGGCACGAAAAGCCATATATATGCGGCGGACGTGGAACTGGAATTTATACGGGTGCTGATTCGGCTTGCGTTTGACTTGAAATATTCGGCGGTGAACAAACACCGATATGAAGTGGCAAGCCGGAAACTGGCAGAGATAGGGAAGATATTGGGCGGCATTATCGGAGCCGTGAAAGATGGAAAATGGAAATAAGGAATGAATTTTGGGGAAACTGTTAATTCGCACCTGGCCGGGGTTGCACGCCCTCATTGGCGGCGGCAATTGGAACAACGGCGTGCATTGCGGTTCACGGGCCGTCAATTGCAACAATTACCCGTGGAACGTGAACACGAACATTGGCGTGTGGTGCGTGTGTGACTAATCAACTTTGCAGACTTAGGGGCCTATGGGCTACTAGCAAGATTTATCAATCATTCTGATAAGTCAGACGGTTTTCCCGTTCCGGCGTTTCGTCCGGACAAAATAGAAAAGGCACCGCCTTTTGAGTAGAAGAATATTTGAAAATTGGTAGGGCAAAATGAAAACAGTTAAAGGGTTACATGAAAAAATGTATACCTTTGACAATGCCAATACATCATTCAAGAAAGCCGCAGCAAACAAGCGGTTCCATGAAGAGGTATTGGCATTTTCCATGTCAAAGGAGGATGAACTATTTAGGGCGTGTGAGGAATTGGAGAACCTCACCTATAAGCAGGGGGAATATACCGTTTTCAAGGTGTGGGAGCCAAAGGAACGGCTTATCATGGCGTTGCCGTTCTATGACAGAGTGGTGCAGCACATGATTGTAAATGCCATAGGGCCGGTATTTGAACAGAGGTTCTATACCCATTCCTATGCGTGCCGTGAGGGGAAAGGGATGCACGCCGCAAGCAACCAACTGTATAAATGGATGTATGAATTGATGACGGCCCAGGGATTGCGGCTATACGGCTTTAAAGGGGACATAAGCAAATACTTTGCATCCATTCCGCATGAAGAATTGAAAACGGAAAATAGGCGGTACATAGGGGACAGGAAAGCACTTTATCTTATGGACAATATCATTGACAAGAACGGGATATTGCCGGACGGCGTGGGCATCCCGGTGGGAAATCTTACATCACAATTATTTGCCAATGTGTACGGGAACCGCCTGGACAAGTTCGTGAAACATACCTTGCATATCAAGTATTACATCCGATACATGGATGACTTTATCATCCTTTCCCCGGACCTGGCACAGCTAAAGGAATGGGTGAAACGGATTGAAGAGTTTTTGGAAGAGGAAATGAAATTGCACTTGAATCCCAAAAGCACCATTCTGTATGCCGGAAATGGGATTGACTTTTGCGGCTATATCCACCACCCGGAATATAGGAAAGTCAGAAAAGCATCCGTCCGGCGGCTGAAAAATGACGTGAAGCACCTGGAAGCCGGGGAACTGGACCGTGAAGCCTTTGAGCGGAAATACAAAAGCCGCCTGGGGCACATGGGGCACGCTGACACCTACCACGTCACAAAGGCCATAGAATACGAATTGCTGTTTTGGGAGTGGGAGCAGAGGGAAAGCGGCATTTTGGTTCCGGCATAAGTGGGTCAGAATTTGAACGCCATGGGCGGTATGATACGGATAAAGCTATTTATGGAGGGTAAAGAAATGGATTTACAAACACTGATTCTTGCAATGAGTATTCCGAGTGCGGTAACTGGTTTCTGCTTTTGGCTCATTGAAGAGAAAATCAAGAAGCAGCAGAAAGAAACGGAGGAAAAAGAAAAAATCCGGGAGAAAAGCGAAGTCTTAATCATTAAAAGTGTGATGGCATCAATCGCACTGGGGGAAGCAACCGCCACGGCCTTAAAGAACGGGCACGCAAACGGGGAAACGGAAGCCGCCTTGCAGTATGCCAGGGAAATAAAGCATGAGCAAAAGGACTTCTTAACGGAGCAGGGCATCCGGGGGATTTATTAAAAGGAATCCACACCAGAAAAGGGTTTGGAAATAAAAGAAAAGCGAAAGGAGAAACAGACAATGAAAAATGTAAATTGGGCAAGGAAACTTACAAGCCGTAAGTTATGGACGGCGGCAGCTTCCTTTGTTTCCATGATGATTGTTGCCACGGGAGGGACGGAAAACACCGCCGCCCAGGTAACGGCACTTATCATGGCCGGGGCATCCGTTGTGGCCTATATCATTGGAGAGGGTTTGACGGATTCGGCCAACGCCGGGATTGAAGTAGGCGTGGAAATCGAGGATGCGGAAAAGGAAGTGTAAGGAATGGAAAAGCAGGATTTCATCAAAAAGATTGCCGGGTATGTGCAGAAATACGCCGCCGCCCATGGGATTGCAGTACACAGCCCAATTATAGCCCAGGCAGTCCTGGAAAGTGGATGGGGGGAAAGCCGTCTAGCGGCGGTGTACCATAATTATTTTGGGCTGAAATGTGGGACAAGGTGGACCGGGAAAAGCGTAAACCTTAAAACCATGGAAGAGTACACGCCGGGAACCCTTACGCAGATTAAGGACAATTTCCGGGTATATGGCAGCATGGAAGAGGGCGTGAAAGGGTATTTTGATTTCATCCAACTGGAAAGATACCAGAACCTTAAAGGCATCACGGACCCGGCGGCATACCTGGAAACAATCAAGGCGGACGGGTACGCCACAAGCAGCAAGTATGTGGAAAATACCATGAGGATTGTTTCACAGTATGATTTAAGGCAATATGACGTGAAAGGGGAAATGGGAACGGCAAAGACAGCAAGCGCCACACTGGCCCAGGCAAGGGAATGGATTGGCAGGAATGAAGCGGACGGGACCCACAAGGGAATCATAGACATATACAACGGTCACACGCCGCTTGCCAGGGGTTACAGGGTAAAGTATACGGATGCCTGGTGTGCAACCTTTGTTTCTGCCGTTGCTATAAAATGCGGCTTGACGGAAATTATCCCAACCGAGTGCGGATGCGGCCAGATGATAGAATTATTCCGTGCCAAGGGAGAATGGCAGGAAAGCGACAGCAGAACGCCGTCCCCTGGGGATGTGATTTTCTATGATTGGGACGATTCCGGGGCCGGGGATTGCACGGGATGGCCGGACCATGTGGGAATTGTTGAGAGCGTGGAGGGCGGAAAGATTACCGTCATTGAGGGCAATAAAAACAATGCAGTTGGCCGCTGTGTCCTGGCCGTGGATGGCCGCTACATAAGAGGGTATGGCGTTCCAAGGTATGCAGAGGAAAGCGGAGCGGATGCCGCCGGAAGCGGAGCAAAGACCGTGGCCGCCGTTGCAAAGGAAGTGATTGCCGGAGCATGGGGCAACGGTGAAGAACGCAAGGAACGCCTGGAAGCTGCCGGGTATAGTTACCAGGCCGTCCAGGACCAGGTAAACGCTTTACTGAAAGGGAATGAAAAACCCACAAAGAGCGTGACGGAAGTTGCCAGGGAAGTGATTGCCGGGAAATGGGGAAATGGAACGGAGAGAAAGAAACGCCTGGAAGCCGCCGGGTATAGTTACCAGGCTGTCCAGGATAAGGTAAACGGGTTATTGAAATAATCTGTAAAACAACCGCTTTTTGGAGAAAAACCAGGCCAAAGCAAGGAATAATGATATGTCACGGGATAGGGAACACGTCAAAATGGGCGTGTTCTCTTTTATTTAGAAAAATAAAAATATTCCGGGATATGTATTGACATATCCCGGAATATGTAATATAATAAAAACAGTTAAGAGAGATTCTTAACAAATACATGGGCAAGCATAGAAAGGAGAATGGCATGGAAGATATGAGAGAGTTCGTAGCATATTGCAGAAAACTTTTAAGGACCATCAACAATATAGAAAAAGCCTTGGAGGATAAGGACAGCGAAAAGGCGTTGGAGTTGGTAAGGGAATTAAAAGAAGATACGCAAAAAGACATTGAAGCGTAAGAAATAGGGGAAACAGAGAGGGCGGCGGACTTGCCAAAACCGCCCAATCCGTTAAAAATATTATAAAAGGATAGTGGGAAAATGGCAAGACCGAAAAAAGAGGATTTCAACCAGATTAAATACCAAAATGAGTTTAACAAGGCCAACTATGATAGGGTGGAAGTCAATATGCCAAAAGGAAAAAAGGCGATTGTCAAGGAAGCCGCAGCGGCAGCAGGGCAGAGCGTAAGCGAATATATAAACCAGGCTATTGATGCAAGGATGGGCCTGGATTAAAATGCCGCCCGGCAGCAGGACAGCCGCCGGGAGCAACTAAAACGGCCATGCTGACCATGGGCGGCGTGAGGGTCCAAAGCCCCTACAAACTGTTGATGGGTTGCACTGGTGCAAAAAGTACCTACCAGGGAAGCGTACACGCCTATTCTTCCAAGGTAGGCCGGGAACTAGAAAACCATGCCACGCCCCGGTGAAGTTATCCGGCGTTTAAAAGGTTGTACGATAACACCCGGTATATTGCAAGCTGTCATCCTATAAAGCCGTAGGGCGTGATACGGACGGATGGCCGCTTGCGGTATGCGAAACCGCAGATACACCGTAAGAAAAGGAGGAACTTAACATGGGTATTCTGAAAAATCTATTCTCTAAAAAGCAGGAAACACTAAAGCCGCCACACAAGCCAGATTATACGGAAGTCCACACGGAAGAGATTGCAAGGCTGACAGAGGAAAGCCCTATTAAGCAGGAAGAATTAACACCGACACTGCCGCCCCAGGAGGAACCCAAAAGGCCGAAAGGGATAATAAAGACGCAGCGGCACAAATTGGACAATGTGGAAGCCTACATGAAAGAGATTATGGAACTTGTGGAGAAAAACGAGGACTATAAACTTTCTAAAAAGGCAATTATTGACAGCGGTATGGAAAATGAAAAAATCTATCAGTATGTGCTATCTGAAAAAGCCAAACTTTTGTTCGAGGGGGTAGAGCCTATCCAGGTTTTTGTGGGTGATGTGCATATTGGCGATATAAAGAAAGGTAGCAGGGCACGGGTTAAGAAGCTGATAGAGAGCGGAACCATAAGGGACGTGGAAACGGAAGTATCTGGAGGACATTATAAAATTGTACGGTATGATAGCGGAAGAAATGAATATTTTTATGACAAATTAGAAGATGCGTTTTGCATCACCATTGAAATCACTTACCGGGAAGAGATTAAAGAGGATGTATAAAAATAGGACATTGGGCGGCACGGATTTTTTCCGTGTCCGTTTCTTTTGGAGGGATGATTTCATGGGGAAGCATTTAACTAAAAATGATAGGATAAAAATGGAAACAATGCTTAATTCCGGCCATAAGGTGCCGGAGGTTGCGGCGTATTTGCACGTTCACAGAAGTACCATATACCGGGAAATAAAAAGGGGAGAGTATACCCATAGAAATAGTGACTATACCGAGGAAGTGAGGTATAGCAGCGATTTGGGGCAAAAAACACATGATTGGAACGCCCAGGGAAAAGGGCGCAGTCTTAAAATAGGGAATGATATGCCTTTAGCTGAATACATAGAGGATAAGATTGTAAATGATAAATACAGCCCGGAAGCCGCATTGGCCGCAGCGGCCCAAAGTGGGATTGAGTTTAAGACCTCTATCAGTGTGAGGACTTTATATAGATATATAGACAATGGCATTTTCCTTAAATTAACCAATAAGGACCTGCCGATAAAGGGAAAGAAGAAAAAGCACAATAAGAAAGTAAAGGTACAGAAAAGGGCATCCGCCGGGGAGAGCATAGAGAACCGACCAGAGGAAGTAAAGGGCCGGGAAATCTTTGGACATTGGGAAATGGACACGGTAAAGGGAAAGCAGGGTATTACAAAGTCATGTATGCTTGTATTAACAGAGCGCAAGACCAGGGATGAAATCATCATTAAGATGCCAGACCAAAAGGCGGCAAGCGTAGTGGAAGCCCTGGACCGGTTAGAAAGGAAATGGGGGGATATGTTCCCCAAAGTCTTTAGAAGTATCACCGTGGACAATGGGGTGGAGTTTGCAGACTATGAGGGGTTGGAACGGTCCGTCTTGCGTGAGGGGGAAAAGCGAACATTTCTTTTCTACTGTCATCCATATAGCAGTTGGGAGAGGGGCACAAACGAGAATAGTAACCGCCTTATCCGCCGCCATATACCAAAAGGGGAGGATTTCGAGGAAAAGCAGGATAAAGACATAGATTTTATAGAAACCTGGATAAACAACTACCCAAGGGGGATTTTGGGTTTTAAGACTTCCGCCCAACTCTTTGAAGAGGAAATAAAGAATCTGGCCTAATTTTTTTCAAAAAGTTGTTGCATAACTATTGACAAAATGCAGGAATCATGGGAAAAATGAGAAAAAGCTTGAAAGAAAAGAAAAATTGGTGTATGATGCCATTGGTTTGTTTCCAAAAAGCCTGAATATGCTGCTTTCTGAGGTGGGGTTTCAGACAACGGAGCTAATGTGTATTTTGGTTTCTTTGGAGATGAAAGGAATGATTAACGAAATATCAAAGAATTATTTTGTTAGGGCATGAGTGGAATTTTTGATTTACCAGTCGAATATTCCGGTTCTGCGGATGCTCTGCAAAATTAAAAGGAGTATGAAGATGGCGCATTATCTGGTAATCGTAGAGTCCCCTACAAAAGTAAAGACAATTAAGAAATTTTTGGGCAGCAACTATACGGTTATGGCTTCGAATGGTCATGTGAGAGATTTGCCGAAGAGCCAACTGGGAATTGATGTGGAGCATGGTTACGAACCGAAGTATATTACCATTCGGGGAAAGGGAGAGATTTTAGCAGAGCTCCGCAAAGAAGTAA